>LWDU01043031.1_pt1 | contig 143261 bp, 95 predicted proteins | sample 727161 | NCBI WGS metagenome assembly LWDU01 (sample SAMN04566230, study PRJNA314399) | hydrothermal vent metagenome | isolation source: deep sea hydrothermal plume seawater | place: Mexico: Gulf of California, Guaymas Basin | collected 2004-07-11
CCTTGGTTAGTTTGTCCCCAGAGGAACTTATTACCGCCCAAGTCACTGGGTTTGATCCAAGCTGATAGAGTGTAGCTGTTCTCACCTTCAATATCCTGAATCAAACCGGTCATATCAATGCCTGGAAAATTAAGGAAACCCCCATTAAAGCTCGCACCAGTCGTAAACGTTGATCCACCTTCAGCACCTTCAACATCAAAGGTCACATCGCCGTTAACTTCTCCGTCATTGCCGTTACCACTGAGGTCCGCGGCACTATCTTCAAAATCTAAGTAAAGTATTGGCGCGGAAATCGCTCCCTTACTGTTTGGGTCATGCGGGTCCGTGCCACCAGCAATTTCACCACCGTCTCCGTAACTGTCCCCGTCCGTGTCACGATTGTGTGGATCGGTTCCGGTATCCTCCTCATCGACTAAGATTCCGGTATTGGTTTCAACTCCATCCAAGAGACCGTCACTGTCCGTGTCCGCTTCCTTGGGATCGGTCCCGGTATTAGTCGCACTCACATAGGTTCCGGTATTAGTCTCGACCGGATCAGTTTTAGTCTCCTCGTACTCATCAATGTCCGTTAACCCGTCCCCGTCAAAGTCTCCGGTCCCTGAACCAGGGCCAGGACCAGCACCGTTACCGTTCAAATCATCAAGGTTATCAACGAGCGCTTCTTCCCATGAGTCAGGGAGTCCGTCCTGATCAAGATCGCTTGGTGGGGCTGCAATTTGATTAGTGAGGCCATACATATGAAAGCTTCCTGGGGCTCCCTGAACCTCATCATCTGTCACGGTGAACTCGACGATGAGATCCTCATCATCACCCGCAGTGTATCTGTAACTGATATAATAGGCCTGATCTCGTGATTCCATGTTAGTGGGCTCAGTCTCAGGGTGGTCCTCACTGAAAGTGACGGTATCCGTGATATCGCCCGAAATGAATTCAATGGTCTGCTGACGTTGAGTACTGTCATCCCATTTGCGTGCATAAAGGCGCAGCTCATAGTATTGACCTTCTGTGAGCCCGTTCAGAGTGAAGCTTTGATTAGAGCCTATTGCTCCATCATTATTGAAAGTGAATGAGCCTAGCAGTGCCTGAAGACCCGGTCCTGTGACTCCGCCAGCTCCTGGACTCCAGCCGCCATTATTGTCGTCGAGTTGATTTTTGACCGAAGACACATCCCAGTAAAAGTCTTCCGGGGTCGTGCTATTGTTGAGTAATTCAAATTCCACGCCATTAACGGTTTCGGCTCCACCACCACTTATCGTATGTGTATAGGTATTGTCAGTACTTATGCCGGTACTCTCATCATCAGTGAGTGGGCCAACGAAAGAAATGATAGTTGCGGGAGTCGTTGAGTTGAGGACGATGCCCTGAAGTATGGGGTTATTATCAGCGGCCACCGGAGGCTCACCTCCAAGTTGATTCTGCATTATAATAACAAGGGTTCCATCATCTGTAGCGCTGAAGTTACCCGAATAAACAAATGAATTTTCAGGTGACCAGAAACCGTCACCCCCTTCAGATGTAATATTATCGACCACTAATTCATCATTCACGGCGATGTCCCAGCCACGGTTCCGGTCCGCTCCTTCGTTGAAAAGTAATTGCACGTTATAGATACTGCCGGCATTGAGTCCGGTGATATCAATGGTCACGGGGCTGGGCGCTGCTGACCAGCGAATGTCACGCATGACCTCACTTAGGTTAGCTACCGAGTCAGCATCGTCTCCGGTAAAGGATGGGCCTCCTCCGCCATTTGACCAGTTATCAATAGTATGTGTCGAAGTGGTAGTAATGCTTATCCCGTCCTTTTCGACCATTCCTTCTCCGGCCGTTTGGGCCCCTAGGCCATCTCGATCCGTATAAAATTCGACACCATTAATGATGGAGTCGGCGTTTCCGAAAACGTCCACCGCAATGATGGCATTTTGAGGATCTAGATTAAGATCGTCTGGTCCGGTAATTTCTTTTATCTCTCCCTCGATGATTTCGAAGGCGTTACATATATGATTGCCGGTTAAGGTTATCAATAAAATCAAAAGCAGATGAAGTGTTTTCATTATTGTGGAAGTTAAGGTTGATACCAATTAAGCCAGATCAGACGGCCTCAGGTAAAGTAAAAAAACCTACTTTCTGTTGCTTCTGTAGGGATTCTTTGAGCCGTAAATGCCTGCTTTTTGCAGGAGTTTATCAACGATTTGGAGTTTCCCTGCAGCTCGTGCGCTTTTGATTGCTTTATTAATTGTTATAACGGCTTCAGCAAATTGACCGTTTTCTGCCTGGGCTGCGGCCAATGTGTCCAAAGTTGCAAAGTTCTTATGACCCGTTTGTTGATTCAATTCCTCGGATAATTTTAGAGCGGACTTTGCGTCCCTTACCTTGTCATCAGGGTCTGTCGCGAGTATCCAGGCAAGATTATTTTTGGCATTAAGAACAAGGTCGTTTTTGGCAATGATCTTGCGATAAATTTTGACTGCTTCTGAGGGATCCTTGTTTCTCTGATGAGCAATGGCAAGATTGATCTGGTATGGAATGTGTTCAGGTTTGAGGGCAATTGCGGCATTGAAGAAATCAATGGCTTCTTTTTCTCTGTCAATCTGTTGGTGGGCCTTACCAAGAGTATCCAATATTACGGGGCTATTGGATCCGGCTGCGGCTGTTTCTTTGAACGCAGCATTTGCAGCGGCATGGTCCTCTGCCATCCATAGTACGACACCGGATTGAATTTTCAGTAATGGTTGATTGGGTAAAAGATTAATAGCTTCCTGATACGCTTCGGCTGCTACTTTCCAGTTCTTTTGGCTCTGTTCCAGAGCTGCAATGAAGATCCAGGCCTTGGCTTTATCGATTGGGCTTGAATTATCTTTTTCATTTGTTACTTCACTGGTTAATTTTTGAGCTTCGAGTCGGGCCTCTTGAAAGTAACCGCCTTCCTGATAGGCCTTAGCAAAGTCCAGTGTTCCGATCTTAAAGTGTTCCGATCCGTCGTTGCTTTTGAAAGGGAAGGAGGCTTGAGAAACCGCTCTCGGTGAAGCGTTCAATAAATTTATGTCTTCGATCAGTTGATCGGAGCTGATTGGGCCCCTGTAGATGATTGCTAGTTGACCATGTTTATCAAAAAGAAAACTTGAGGGCAGGGGCAGTGGGCGTTCCCGGGAAAATATTTGATGATGTAATACGGTAAGAAGTCGTAGGCTCTTCGCATCCGTGACGCCGACCTTGAACGGATAATTATTTTTTTTGATGAGTTCTTTGGCTTTTGTAAGATCCGGTTCAGATCCATCCTCAGTGATGAATTCGGTCGTCAGTGCAATGATTTGTAAGTTCTTGGATTGGATCTGGCTAAAATGGTTTTTAAAATCAGATAATTCTGCCATGCACGGTGCGCACCAGCTTGCCCAGAGATTGATCAGAGTAGGTGATTTCCCATTCTTTTCTGGCTGATATCGGTTTAATTGACCCTTAAAATCAACATATTCTATGAGTGGTGCCTTAACTCTTTGGGTCAGGATGATTCTCGCCCGCTCAGTTTGACTCTGTGGTTCGGGCCTTGATTCGGGAAGATTAATTTTGCGTTCTTTCTTTGTTTTTTCCTGTGCCTTTCCTGAACCCTGCACGATGCGGTACACTGAGCCTGGAATGATCCCCTCAAAAGTTTCTTTTCCTCCTCCCGGCCAGGACACTTCGAGAGTTCCCTTTTCAGAATCATTTTTTCCCATCCCGAAAAGTATCCGCTTGCTGGATTGGCTGAGGAAACCACCGCCAGCTCTCAGTACATGCGTCATTTTCCTAGGTCCCATGACGAGAGTCAGTTTTGCGCCGATCGCGTCAAGGTTGCATGTTTTTCCTTCCAGATAGAAACTGACAGAACCTGATCTTTGGTCTTTTTTCAGATTGTTTTTGAGGAAACGGATCCTTGGTCCTTCTCGGTTCGTGGACCAAAGATCAAGGTCTCCGTCATGGTCCCAGTCTGTTGCGATAATTGCTCTAGTATCATCGATTAAATTCAGACCGCTCGCGGCTGAAATGTCTGCGAATTTAATACCAGATCCTATTGTCTCTGAGCCGAGATTTAGAAAACAGCAGTTCTTTTCGTATCCACTGAAAGAACGGCCCCGAGTTATCATGGAGCCGAGAGCATCCCAATTTTGAAGGTAGCTTTTTATTTCCAAACTTGAAACCTCTTTCAGGGGTGATTGCGCCACGACCTGGCGCCAGTAGAAGCTTCACAAGTCACTAGTGTCACCGGATTGTGTGATGAAGCCATTCCCGACGATAATGTCCTGCAGCCCATCATTATTAATATCCGCAAACCTTGATCCCCAGGACCACCTCCCCATGGTCACTCCGGCTTCGATGCTGACATCTTTAAATTTACCGTCCCCGGAGTTTAAGAAAAGAGAATTGCCCCTCGCGTGTCGTCGGAAACCTGTGATCGATTCCTGATCTGCTCCTCTCTGAAATTGGCGTTGGTAAGCGATGCGGTTTCCTGCGGAGGACCACATGTTACTCACGTAAAGGTCCTGGTCCCCGTCCCCGTCAGCGTCTGACCAAGAAACAGACATTCCTGCTGACATGTCCTCGACTCCAGCTTCTGCGGCGACATCGACGAACTGTGTCTTGCCTGAGCTGTCCCTATCATTTCTGTAAAGATTATTGCGTCCATAATCGTTGGCGACATAAAGATCAGGGTCCCCATCCTGGTCGTAGTCCTCCCATGAAGAGGCGAGAGTGAATCGTCGATTATTATTATCCATTCCAATGCTCACGGTGACGTTCTTGAATTGCCAATTCAGATCGTTTCTCAATAGGACGTTACGGCCACCGTTATTGGCGTCATGGTAAGGAATCGGGCGAGCAAGCATCTGGTTCCCGTTCCCGTGAACCGAAGAGCGTCGCAAGGAGTAGCACCCGACATGAAGGTCAAGGTCTCCGTCCAGGTCAAAATCAGCGGCACTGATGCACATTGGGGCAGATTCTGGAATCAATTTAGTGGTCTTTACCGAGAAGTTTGCTTTCCCGTCATTGGCCATAAATATTATGCCGAGCGTAGTGGCGATGACGAGGTCCTGGTCTCCGTCATTGTCCATGTCAAGGAACAGTGCTGATTGTGTTTGCAATCTGAAGTCGGTTCCGGAAAGTGAAGACGCATCAATGAGTTGTCCATCAGATTTGCTAATAAATAATCGATTAGGTAAACTCCCAGGTTCACAGACATAAATATCATCTAGCCCGTCACCATTAACATCACCGATAGTGATTCCGTGCCAACCAGAGAGTCCTATGCCGTAACGGTTTTCCAGTCTGGATGCCCAGTAATCTGTGCCCCTAAGGAATTGATTGTTAAAGTCCTTGCATTGACTAAAAACGGACCCGGTACAGTCACTGAATAGGGAAGTGCCCTTATCGAGTGTGCCGATGCTTTGCTCGAATTCATTTACTTTGATCGATATGATTTTGGGTGGATCTGAAGTTGATGCCCAGTCCCATACACAGCCCCAACGTGCTTTCTGACTGATGATTTCTTTTTGGGTGTGACCGATAATCTCTACATAGGATTCACTCGTAGATTTCCCTGCTTCATTAATTGAAACATTAAAGGTTTTGAATTCCACATCAATTTTTGTTGCTTCCCATAATGGTTTAACTAATTCATTGAGAGCTTCCTTTAGAGATTTTTTTTCTTCTGGTAATTGTTTTTCCTGGGCGTTCCTTAAGACTTTGAATGAGGAATCATTGAAAACAGTTTTCAGATTTGTTGGAGCTAATTGAGTAGGTTGAAAATTATTAGCTATCAGGCCGGATGTATCGACTTGTGAAATAGTTTTTGGGTTCTTTATGATTTCTCCCAGATCTTTGAGCTGAGAATCAGCCAGTTCATTGAAAACTTCTCCTTTCCAAGGATCCTTTTTGGGTTCCTTGTGCAGACTCTCACTGACCAAGCCGATTGGTTCTAGTGGGATCACGGCATCGATTGATGCGAGAATGTCCTTGTCGTCTTGTTTTTCAGTTATTCCTGTCTTTTCCTCCTCAACAGAATGGTCCTGATCTCCGCAACCAATGATTGCTAGACTGAGGATAAATGGAGAAATGAGAAGGAGAAACCGCATCGAGGGGCGTCAGATGAATAAAACATTAACACAAAACCTGAATTATCATATGAAGAAAGCTACTATTCAGGACGGCTCCTTTAGCTGGAAACTGTTCTTATTGAGTGGTATAGGAATTGGAGTGAGTTCTTTGTCCCATCAAATGTTAAGATTATTAATTTCTTTAGTTCCTATTTTTTTTCTTATCGGTTGTTCTGATGATCCCAAAAAATCTAAAGAAGAATCAATAAAGCGATCAGTGCCCGTGCTTGGTACATTGCCCGAATTTCAACTCATTGAACAATCGGGGGATGCTTTTGGTCTTAAAGATCTCAGAGGTAAGGTTTGGATTGGAGATTTTATATTCACTCGCTGCGTTGGTACTTGTCCCATGCAGACCATTCAGAAATCACAAATTCAAGACAGTTTAAAAGAGGGGCCTGACTGGGATGATATTAGGCTCGTAACATTTACGGTTGATCCGGAAAATGATACCGCTCCTGTCTTACAGAAATATGCTGATACCCATTCAGCAGATTCCAATCAATGGAAGTTTTTAACCGGGCCCCGAGAGGATCTTTGGAGCCTAAGTGCTAACGGTTTCAAGTTGGCCGTGGCGGAGGATTCAAAGAACGAGAAGATGCCCATATTGCATAGTTCCAGATTTGTTTTGGTAGATCAGATTGGTAGGATTCGAGGCTATTATGATGGTCTTGATGATAAGGGTAGGGCTGACTTAATGCGGGACCTTGACCTGATACTTAAGGAGGATCAGGCAATGAGTGCGCCCGGAAAAGGATCTATCACCTATAAGAAATTTCCATACCCAGAGGGAATCATAAATCCATCTTGGCTCGATAGTCGGAAAGAGCTCCAAATTGCATCAGCCGACAATGTTAGTGCCTATCATGATTTTCAATTTCAGGACACTGTTGAGGAGAGCGGTATCACTTTCGCTAACCGAATCGTTGATGACGCAGGCAAATATCACAAAGCAGTACACTATGATCATGGTAATGGAATTGCGGTAGCTGATGTTGATGGTGATGGACTTTTGGATTTGTATTTTACTACACAGATCGGATCTAACGAGTTATGGAAGAACCTTGGAGATGGTAAGTTTAAAGATATTACTACCAAGACAATTGCTCTAGATGATAAGATTGGTGTCAGTGCTTCTTTTGCGGATACTGACAATGATGGTGATGCTGATCTGTTAGCTACTACTGTCAGGGGAGGTAATTACTTCTTTGAGAACGATGGCAAAGGAACCTTTACTGATCGTACTAGTCATTCTGGACTCGATTATATAGGTCACTCATCAGGTGCCGTATTTTTTGATTATGATAAGGACGGTCTACTGGATCTTTTTCTATGCAATGTTGGTGTTTACACTGGTGAGAAAAGGGGGAAGGGAGGTTACTGCATTGGCTTACAGGACGCTTTTCAGGGGCATCTCAGGCCCGAGGAACGTAATGAGCTGAGTAAATTATATCGTAATGAGGGAGATAATGTATTTGCGGATGTTTCCAAGGAGACTGGACTCCTGGATCAGAGCTGGACAGGTGATGCGGCTCCATTTGATTTCGACAATGATGGATGGATCGATCTTTATGTTCTTTCAATGCAGGGCCATGATCAGATTTACCGTAATGAGCAAGGAAAGTCTTTCAAGCGGGTCAGTAGGGACGTTTTTCCTAAGACTCCTTGGGGAGCGATGGGGATACAAATTTTTGATTTTGATAATGACGGGAATCAGGACGTTTACATTACCGACATGCATTCGGACATGAGCGAAGAGGTCGGCCCTAACCGCGAGAAATTAAAAAGTGATATGAAGTGGGAGGAGAGTGTTCTTAAGAGCGGGGGCATGAGTATTTATGGGAATGCTTTTTTTCGTTCCTTGGGTGATGGAAAGTTTGAGGAAGTTTCTGATAGTATTGGTGCTGAGAATTACTGGCCGTGGGGACTGAGCTCAGGTGATCTGAATGCGGACGGATTCATTGATGTATTCATAGCTTCGAGCATGAACTTTCCTTTCCGTTATGGTGTGAATAGCGTTTTGCTTAATGAGGCTGGCGAGCGTTTTGCAGATGCTGAATTTATTCTAGGAGTTGAGCCGAGACGGCAGGGGAGGACGGCAAAGCCTTGGTTCACCTTGAATCCATCTGGAGAAGATAAAGAACATTCCTTAGTCAAAGAATATAACTTAACTGAACCGGTGGAAGTGTGGGGTTCATTAGGTACCCGAAGCTCTGCGATTATTGATATTGATAATGATGGTGATCTGGACATTGTCACGAACGAGTTTCATGACGGGCCGATGGTTCTGCGCAGTAATTTGTCAGAGAAGAAAGAAGTTAGCAGGCTTCAGATTCAACTAATAGGTAAAGGTGATGGTGCTTCTAATCGTGATGGTCTGGGTGCGACAGTGAAAGTGACGGTAGGACCAAAAACTTATGTGCAGGTCAATGACGGGGTTTCAGGATATCTTTCGCATAGTCTAATTCCAATGTATTTTGGTCTTGGAGATGCAAAGGGGGTTGACAGCGTTACAGTGCTTTGGCCTTCTGGAATGGAGCAAACTATAAATGATATTGATCCTAACGAGTTGTTGAAGGTCGTTGAGAATTAGTATGGCTGTAAAATTGTTGATTTAAAATGAGTTCGATCTTCCAAAATGTGATTGAGTTGGTTATTAGGATTATACCTAAGACATTTATTTCAATGGTCTTTCTCATTGGATTGAGTGGAGTGCCTGTGATGGCTGAGACCATTGTTAATATTGGTGAGATTCGCCCCTTTTTCGGTCCTGATGATCTGAACCTCGATCCCGATAAGGTCGTAGTTGCGATTGATGCTTACGGTGACAGCGATCGCGAAGTTAATGGGGTCATGTTTTTAACGGATAAGTCCGCCCCTCCAAATGTTACGGTGACAACGACTCACTCAATTAATGATTGGGCGGTTAGGCCCGATTATACTGGCGCTGATAGGCAATCAGTTGAGAATCTAGAAGAGATTATGCGTGACATCCGCTGGTCAGCGGCTCCGAGTGCAGTTGAAATCTCGGTCTCGGAACTGAACCCGGGAATCGAGTATGAGTTGCAGATGCTATTTAATGAAGGTGCGGTTCGGGACCGGCGCTGGGACATTGCCATTGAAGGTGATTTGGCCGTGGATGATTTCAGCTCAGAGGGAGAAGGGACATGGACACCGAGGAACGGGTTCGCCTACATTGCTCCATTTGTTCTCGCTGAAGGCGATGATGTCCTTAATGTTGAGATGGTTAAGCATTTTGGGGGGCAATCATCAAGGGGTTCGGACAATAACCCGATCTTGCAGGCTTTCACGATTACCGAAATCACAGTTCCAGCAACGCCCGAGTCTATATTGATATCGAGTTCCGAGTTTTTCGCTGAACAGAATTTACCCATAGGAACCCTTAGTACCATTGATCTCAAACGGAACTCCAATCATCTATATTCGTTGGTCCCGGGCCAAGGGGATAAAGATAACGAGAAATTCGAAATAGAGGATAGTAATGTTGTTCGCTCTCGCACTTATAACTTTGGTGCTCATGATCGTTTCACTGAATTTTCTGTAAGAGTTCGTTCGACCGATGCGGATGAACCTTCTCGTTTTATAGATTATATAATGACCTTAACTCTGGCAGAGCCTCTCGCGCCTACTTCGATTAGTTTGGCTGCTAACTTAGTTAGTTCAGGCATTATTGTCCAAGGTCTTGTTGGTAAAATGTCCGTCAATGATCCAAACATGATTGACTCTCATTTTTATTCACTCGTTGAGGGGGTAGGAGACGATGATAATTCAATCTTCTCAATTGAAGCTGATGATCTACGGCTGGCCAGAACGATACCGGACGGGAAGATCGATCTTAGCATTCGCCTTCGTGTGACTGATCTAACGGGTCTATATTTTGAAAAGAATTTCAGTCTAAAAGTTACGGATCCTTCTATTCGTATTAATGAATTCATGGCGAGTAATGGTAATTCTTTGGATGATGATGATGGTGATGCTTCTGATTGGGTTGAGATATTTAATGAGCAGAGTGGAACTCTTAATCTCGAAGGGTGGTATTTAACTGATGATCCGGATCAATTGACCAAGTGGGCATTCCCTGACATTAATATTGCTCCGAATGGATTTCTTGTTCTTTTTGCTTCGGGTAAAGAGCGTGGCCCGACGAAGCGTCCGCTGCACCTGAATTTTGAAATCGCCAGTTCTGGAGAGTCATTGATACTGGTTAAACCTGATGGAAAGACCATAATTGATCAGATAGATTTTCCAGAGCAAGGAGTGGATGTTTCGTATGGTTATAATGCTGAGGCGAATGCGGTTGGCTTTCTTCAGGAATCAAGCCCAGGAGCAAGGAATGGTGACATTGCAGATCAGGTTGCTAATAAGGTTACGTTCAGTCATCAAAGAGGTTATTATGATAGTGCATTTGAACTTGAATTAAGTTCGACAATTCCTGACTCGGTAATTCGATTCACGACCAATGGCTCCAAACCGAACAATTCAAGTACAATCTACGCAGGGCCGATTCGCATCAGTCCGTCCACTAGTTCCGGAACGCGGGGCGTCCGCACGGTCAGAGCTTTTTCCACACATCCTTCTGCTGCGGTCTCACCGGTTTCCACTCATACTTATATTTGGGTTAATGGAACGGGGTCTCCTAATTCTAACGGAGTAGTTGGGCAGTCCCGGTTCATTTCCTCCATAAAGAATGATCAAAAATATGGTCCATTAATAGATGATGGATTATTAGCACTCCCGGCCATTTCAATAATTAAGCCAAGTGGAATGGGGTCATCAGAAGGTGAGGGTTCCCTTGAACTGATCAGCCTTGATGGGAGTGAGCCTGGGTTCGGGATTGATTGCGGGATGAAAATTGTTGGTGGAGCCAGTGTAGGTTCTCCGAAAAATAATTTCCGGTGCTATTTCCGGAATAAATACGGGGCATCGAAGTTGCGGTATCCAGTATTTGCAAATCATCCTTATACTGAAAAAACAAGTGAGGTCTTTGATGTGCTTCAGTTGCGGGGCGGGTCACATGATAATTTCTATTGGATGGCAAACCCGGGCAATCCTCCAGGACGAAAGCGTCAGGGTGATGCTCAGTACGTCCGTAACCGTTGGGTCAATGACATGGAAATGCTCATGGGGCACCCCTCAATACATGGTCGCTATGTTCACTGCTACTTGAATGGATCTTATCACGGCCTCTATCATATTCATGAACGACCTATGCATAATTATATGGATAAGTATTTCGGTGGAGATCCTGAGGACTATCATTACACAAATTCAGCGAGGAACGGAAGCGATCATGGGAATGGAGATAGCTGGTCAAGTACTTGGAGCAAGGTCAAATCTGCCGCATCGGCGGGAGGAGAAGAGTCCCGTGAGTGGATCAACTGGAGCCACTTGGCTGATAATCAATTGTTATATTATTATTGTGGAAATGATTGGGACTGGACCACAAACCATAACTGGATGGCGGCTGGTCCTAAGTATCCTGGTCGAGGCGGCTGGAGATTTTATTCCTGGGATTGTGACGTGATGCTTCATGATGTTGAAGCGAACAATCTTGGAGTGAGTGCTCCGGACGGTGTTTTTTCTTCCTTGATGAGAGATAAGGAATTTAAGGTTTTCTTTAGTGACCGGGTTTATAAGCATTGTTTTAATGGAGGCGTTCTGAGCCCGAATGGTCCTAGGGCTGCTCACGATTATCGGATGAATGAAATTTATGATGCGTTGGTACCGGAAACGGCACGTTGGCAACCGTCAAGTGCGCGAAGACTTCCATGGGACCGTGACGGGGAGTGGAGAGATGAGTGGGATTATATGCAAAATGTCTATTGGCCGAGGAGGACAGAAATTCTCCTTAACCAGTTCCGCTCAAAGGGATGGTATCCGTTAGAGGCTCCGGAATTTGACCAGCGCGGCGGTTCTGTATGGTCTGGTTATTCGCCGATAATTTTAGCAAACGAAGGTGATGTTTATGTTACAACTGATGGCAGTGACCCGAGGTTGCCCGGCGGAGCAATTAGTCCAAATGCCATTTTTATTAATGGAGCTACTGTTACTGATGAACTGATAAATAAAGAATCGGTTTGGAAGTACTTGGACGACGGATCAAATCAGGGCACAGTTTGGCAGTTGCTCGAATTTGATGATTCGTCCTGGGAAGAGGGGAGGGCCGAGCTCGGTTATGGTGACGGTGCAAATGGAGCTGAGGGAACGATCCTCAGTTATGGTTCCGTTGGTAGTGATAAGCATGTGACGACGTATTTCCGCCGTAATTTCCAAGTTGATGAAGTTTCGGAAATAATGAGTATTAACCTTGGCCTGAGGAGGGATGATGGTGCTGTTGTTTATTTAAATGGAAAGGAAATATGGCGATCAGCTATGCCGGAGGGTGAAATTATTTTCGATACGCTGGCAAATGATGGAGCGGGTGGATCAGAGGAGTCCATTTTTCATTTGAAGGAAGGAATCTCTCCTGAATTGCTTTTAGAAGGTAAAAATACTATTGCGGTTGAGGTTCATCAGGTGGCACGGACGAGTTCGGATATTAGTTTTGACCTTGAGTTTTTTGCCACGCGTCCCAGTGACCCTTCTCAATTCCGAATTGAGAAGAGCGCAATGATACGTGCCCGTGCACTCAGTGGAGTGGATTGGTCTCCCTTGAATGAAGTGACTTATACGATAGGTGAACCTGCAGGTCCCACGAACCTTGTAATTAGTGAACTACATTATAGGCCCTTGGCTCCGAGCATTGATGAGGACCCTGAAGGTATTTATTCCCGGACAGACTTTGAGTTTATTGAAATTAAAAACATTTCTGATTCCCCGATCCATTTATCGGGTTTGCGATTCACAAGAGGAATCAGTTTTGATTTTTCCAATTCATCTGTCCTTGGATTGGATCCTGGCGGAAGTGCCGTATTAGTTGAAGATCAGGCTGCGTTTATGGTTCGATACCCTGACGTCGATCCTTCCAATATTATTGGAAAATTTAAAGGAAACCTTAACAATGACGGAGAGTTAATTGAGCTTAGGGACTCGACTGATTCATTGGTAAGATCTTTTACGTACAATGATAAGCTTCCCTGGCCCGAAGGAGCTGACGGGACTGGTTATTCGTTAGTACTTATTGACCCTAAAAAAAATCCGGACCATGCCTTGGCTGAAAATTGGACAACTTCGAGATCATTGAATGGGGTTCCTATAGGAAACGATACGGCGTATACTTTTTCTGAATGGCAGGTTCTTATTTTCAATGATGAACAAATTACAGACGAAAATGTTTCCGGTCCTGATGCTGATCCTGACCTTGATGGGTTAAACAATTTTGCTGAGTATGCGCTTGGTTTTTCCCCCATCGATCAGTCAGATTATTCCCGCTTTTCTGATTTAAATTTAGTGGAAATAGAAGGTGTTCAATATTATGCGTTTTCCTATAGTCGCTGGAAAGGAGTTAAGGGAGTTTCTTTTACGGTTCAGGTTTCAAATGATCTCGAGGACTGGAAGAGTGGTGAAGAGTATCTAGTTCCATTAGTCGGTGATTTCGAAAGTGCAGATGGAAGTGTTAATAAAGCTTTTCGTTCGGCTATGCCTTTAAATAATAGAAAAGAGCAGTTTTTTAGGTTAAAAATGATTGCAGATTAATTCTGAGTAGGACCTTTAGGCTTCTTTTTTGTTTGGTGCTTGAGGTGTAGATAGATAATTGTCAGATTTGCGTAATAAGGGTAGTAAGTATTAACCGCTATGGCTATATCATTTAAAGTATTGATTCTTATATGGGCGTTAGTTTCGGCAGACCCTTCAATAGCTGCTATTGAATTTAATAAGGACATTCGTCCAATTCTTTCTAGTAAATGCTTTCAATGTCATGGACCTGACAAGAATCACCGTGAAGCGGAATTGAGGCTTGATACTAGAGAAGGAGCAATTAATGACAATGATGGAGTCAAAGCCATCGATCCGGAAAACTTGAATGAGAGTGAGATATTATTTCGTATTCATTCGAAAGATTCGGATGAGATGATGCCTCCTCCCGAATCTAAGAAGGAACTAAGCGATAAAGAGAAGTCCTTGCTTGATGAATGGATAAAGTCTGGCGGGAATTATGAAGATCATTGGGCTTTTGAGAGGATTAATAAATTCAATCCTCCTCAAAGTGCGCTGGGATTAATTTCCCGCAATCCGATTGATTCTTTTATTCATTCTAGACTCCCAGGAAAAGGGCTGAAGCCAATGCCTGAAGCCGGAAAATCCACACTGATAAGAAGGGTCACGTTTGATCTTACCGGTTTACCACCCACTATTCCCGAGGTCGATTTTTTTCTAGCTGATGATTCTCCTGAAGCATATGAAAAGGTAGTTGATCGATTGCTTGGATCCGAATCCTACGGGGAACGAATGGCATTGGCCTGGATGGATGCGGCCAGATACGGTGACTCATCAGTAATGCATGCTGACGGTCCTCGTTACATGTGGCCATGGCGTGATTGGGTTATTAATGCATATAACTCTAACATGTCTTTCAAGCAGTTCACCATTGAGCAGTTAGCTGGTGACCTGATACCCAATGCCACAGTGGATCAGAAAGTTGCATCAGGCTTTAACCGTAATCATGCGACTTCTGATGAGGGTGGCGCTATACCCGAGGAGCTTCGTGTAGAATATGTGGTGGACCGGGTTAAGACTACAGCGAATGTCTGGATGGGTTTAACTATGGAATGTAGTCAGTGCCATGATCACAAGTATGATCCGATTACACAGAAAGAATATTATCAAATGTTTGCTTATTTTAATAATACGACTGATCCGGGTATGCAGACAAGGAACGGTAATCAGTCACCTACGGTTACCGTCCCTGACCGCAAGCAGGTAGCGAGGTTGGCGGATCTAGAAAAGAGGATTGCATTAGAAGGAAACAAACTGGAATCATATAAGAGGTCATCGATTCCTCAATACGTGAAGTGGTTGAGAGAGGCGGAAAAAGGCGCCGGCGATGCGTTGCCAGAGCCGGCAGGTCTCAAACATTTTTTTCCTCTCGACGAAATTGAGGGTAATGTGATTAAGGCCCAGATAGGTGGCGGTGTTGGTAAGCTTTCGGGTAAGTTGAGCAAGGCTGATCGAGGAGGGGGAAGTGGTCTGAGATTTGATGGTAAGTCTTCTTTTGTATTTGATAATTGGCCAGAGAGGAAACGTGAATCCGAATTTACATTTGCTGCATGGCTAAAGTTGCCGGCTAACGGGAGCGGTTCGGTTCTTGCCCGGATGGACGAAGACAACTCATTCCGTGGGTATGATTTATGGGTACAGGGTCGTGCAGTAGGAACGCACATTATTAGTAAGTGGCCGGTTAATGCTCTCAAGGTTGTTTCTGATAAACCTCTTGCAGAGAATAAGTGGCAACATGTGGCTGTTACTTATGATGGTTCATCAAAGGCTTCCGGAGTTAAGATATACATTGATGGGCAGCTAGCCGGGAACAAGGTTGAGCAGGATTCTCTCAAAGATTCCATTATAACTAAGACGCCCTTTAAGCTAGGGAGTCGTTCTAAGAGTGCCAACTTTAATGGTGAAGTTGATGAGCTTCGTATTTATGACAAGGCACTTTCCGAGGATGAGGTGAAGCGGCTTGGAGGTGATCCGATTAAGAGCATCCTTGCGACGTCTAAGAAGGAAAGGACCAAGGAGCAAAAGATGGCTCTATTGAATTTTTATCTTAATAACAATGACCCTAAGTATAAGGAGTTAGCCAAGATCAAAGAAGCATTGCTAAAAAAGAAGGCTGGGATTTCCACTAACAGTAAAGTCACTTCAATGATCATGCAGGACAATCCAGAAGGTAAGACTCGGTTAACTTTTATCCTTAATCGTGGTCAGTATGATCAGCCGATCAAGAAAGGGAAGGGCGCCGAGATTAAACCGGGAGTGCCCTCTATCTTACCTGAACTTGATGATAATGCTCCGAAGAATCGATTGAGTCTTGCTAAGTGGATGACTGATCCTTCTCATCCTCTTACCGCGAGGGTCGCAGTGAATCGTTATTGGGCTCTTTTCTTTGGCAGAGGAATTGTGAAGACTTCGAGCGATTTTGGTAATCAGGGATCTCCCCCGACGCACCCTAAGCTGCTGGACTGGTTAGCGAATGATTTTGTGGAAAATGGCTGGAATATCAAAAGGACTGTTCGTCAAATAGTTACTTCTGCCACTTATCGGCAGCAGGCTCATATCTTGCCAGATTCCTATGGGAAAGATCCTCAGAATCTGCTCTTGGCCCGGTCTTCTAGGTTCAGGCTTCAGGGAGAATTTATACGTGATTCTGCTCTTTCAGTTTCTAGTCTTTTAGTTGAATCGGTTGGAGGTCCAAGTGTGAAGCCCTACCAACCGGTGAACATCTGGAATGAAGTTTCACTCAACGGTGGGCTTCGCTACAAGAGGGACTCTGGAGAAAAACTTTATCGGCGCTCAATGTATACATATTGGAAGCGTTCAGCGCCGATGCCTAACATGTTAATATTTGATGCACCTACTCGAGAAAAATGTCTAATTCAGAGACCAATTACCAATACTCCCCTGCAGGCATTGGTAGTATTAAATGATCCTCAATTTGTGGAATCTGCCAGAGCATTTGCTCAGAGAATAATTTCAGAGGGGGATGCAGATGAACGATCTAGAATGAATTATGGATTTAAATTGGCGTTGTCTCGTGAAGCTACGGATGAAGAATTTGAAGTTTTGAAACGCGTCTTGAATGGGCAGGCTTCTGCCTTTTCTACTGATAAAGAAAAGGCAAAAAAATTCCTTTCGATTGGAGAATCAACACGCAATGAATCGATTGATATAGTGGAACATGCTGCGTGGACAGTCATTGCTCAGATGATACTTAATATGGATGAGACTCTGACAAGAGGTTGAATGATAACTGAATGCTTTATTTAAAAAACAACTACGATGAATTATCATAGCCGGCGTAATTTTCTTTTGAGTACCGGTCACGGCATGGGCGCTGCTGCTTTAAGTAGCCTTTGGAACCCTGAATTAATTGGGACCGCTGGTGCAGCTTCAGGTTTGCCAGGATTTCCAAATTTTGCTCCAAAAGCGAAACGAGCCATATACTTGTTCTTTCCTGGCGGACCCTCTCACATTGATATGTTTGATTATAAGCCGGCTCTTCGTGAGATTCATGGTAAGGAATTACCGGATTCCGTACGTAAGGGGCAGCGAATCACGGGTATGACAAGTGGTCAAAAGTCCTTCCCTTGCGTTGCTCCTATGTTTGAGTTTGAGAGGTTCGGAAAGCGTGGAACATGGGTTAATAAGGACCTCCTTCCTCATACTGCGAGTATCGTTGATGACATTACCATTATTAGGTCGATTAACACCGAAGCTATTAACCATGATCCTGCAATTACATTCATTAATACGGGAGTCCAAGCGCCAGGCAAACCAAGTATGGGGGCATGGTTAAGTTATGGATTGGGCAGCGAAAATGAGAATATGCCTTCTTACGTTGTGATGATTTCTCGGGGCAGGGGTCAACTTCAAGCTTTGTATGATCGTCTCTGGGGTAGCGGGTTCCTCCCTTCGAAACATCAAGGAGTGAAGCTTCGATCTTCAGGTGAGCCTGTGCTCTACTTGAATAACCCACCTGGGATCGATCGTGAAATGCGTCGTGAGATGTTGACTGGATTGCAGGAGTTGAATTCTAAAACGCACAAGAAATTTAATGACCCAGAGACTCAGGCAAGAATTGCTCAGTATGAAATGGCTTTTCGTATGCAGGCAGAAGTCCCTGACCTCATGGACATATCAAAAGAGCCTAAGCATGTTAAGGATCTTTATGGGCCTAATGTGGAAAAGCCTGGGAGTTTTGCCAGGAATTGTTTATTGGCTCGTCGAATGGCTGAAAAGGGAGTGCGGTTTTCACAACTCTTTCACCGCGGTTGGGATCAGCACGGTAGCCTCCCTTCAAAATTGCGTCAGCAATGTGAGGACATTGATCAACCCAGTGCTGGGCTAATTAAAGATCTGAAGGATCGTGGAATGTTTGATGATACGTTAGTGGTATGTGGAGGTGAATTTGGACGTACTATTTATTCTCAGGGTAAATTAACTAAGGACAATCACGGGCGTGACCATCATGGGCGATGTTTTACTACTTGGATGGCGGGAGCTGGTATCAAGCAGGGTTTTGATTATGGCCAGACTGATGATCATTGCTACAATATAGTGAAGGATCCAGTTCATATTAGAGATCTTAATGCTACAATCTTGGACCGGCTCGGAATAGATCACGAAAAGTTAACTTTCCGTTATCAGGGGCTTGATCAACGGTTAACTGGTGTAGAAGAAGCGAGAGTAGTTAAAGAAATTATAGGCTAGTTATTGAGGGTCTTCAGGAGTAACTAATAATGATTCCATGCCGGCGTTTTTGGCAGCCTCGATACCAAGTAAACTGTCCTCAAAAACGAGACACTTATGAGGGCGTACATTCATTTTTTCCGCAGCTAAAAGAAATAAGTCCGGTGCCGGTTTGCTGTTTTTCACATCATCCTGAGTGATGATAACTTCAAAAATTTCAGCGATTCCAATAGCTTCCATTGTTTTTATTACAGTTTTACGTATGCCTCCAGATGCGACTGATATTGGCGTTCCTTTACCGTAACATTGACGTGCGAAATTAACGACTGGTTCATAGGGCAACACTTTATCGAGATTTGTAAAGAAGTAAGACTCTTGATCTGATACTACCTGCTCAGGATTCATATTACAGCCAAAGCGTTTATTTAATATTCTGACCGTATCATGCATGCCAACGCCAGCGTAGGATTGAGCGATTTGACGAGTAAATTCAAAATCACCACCATTTTTCTTAAATGCATCGAGCCAGCCGTCAAAGTGGACATGCATCGACAATGAGAGGGTACCATCATGATCAAATATGAATCCTTCGAATTCGCCTTCCGGAATTTGCACTTTATCTATAAAATTGAAGTTGGGTTTGTTTCTGAGTAATGTATAAAGATACACTTGCACGGCGTTCTGCAAATTATCTGTGATCAATCATGAATGTATTAATCGTTTACCCAGAAACGGAAAATACCGTTACTGGAAATTTTTGTTCAGCGTGTCAGTATAAAGATATACTGAGTGATTTGGGGCATAATGTGATCTTAACCGAAAAATTTGAGGATCAGAGAGTAGAATTACTCATTGCGATTAACGCACAAAAGAAAAATAGAGATATTGTACAGTTTGCCGAATCGTATCCTGATTCTAAAATTGTAGTGGTCCTTTCTGGCACGGATATTTATCCTGAGCCTTCTGAAAGTTCATTTCATTCAATGCAGTTGGCTCATTCGATAATTGCTTTGCAGAATAAGGGCGTGAAACAGGTTCCTGATAAGATGAAAGAAAAGGTTCATGTTATCATTCAGAGTGTCGTGAATGGCGGACTTGCATCAGGCATGAAATCGGATCGTAAGGGTTTTGATGTGGCATTAGTTTCTAACTTGCGTCAAGTTAAGGATCCTTTTTTGGCTGCGGAAGCAGCTAAAATGATGCCGCAAGAATCTAATTTAAGAATTCTTCATGCTGGGTTTGTTTTGGATCCAGGGTTTGATGAAATTGCAAGAAAGGAGAGCATTGAGAATGAACGGTATCAGTGGCTGGGTGGTTTGGATCCCGTTGAAACAAGAAAACTGATTAGTTCATGTAATTTATTAACTATTACGTCTAAGCACGAGGGAGCTGGCAGAGTTGTTGGAGAGGCTATAGTAAGTGGTGTTCCGATTATTTCGACGTGCATAGATGGGGTCACCGGAGTCCTAGGAGGTGGTTATGAAGGATTATTTCCGGTAGGAGATGCATCTGCCCTTGCCTCGCTACTTCAGCGTGCAGAGATGGAGGAGGGTTTTCTGGATGATCTGAAAAAAAGCTGCATGAGCAAGGCATTTAATTTTGCTCCTTCTACAGAAAAAGCTTCCTGGAATGAATTGCTGGTAAATTTATTCTAGGAAGATTTCAGATTTTATTTAGGTTTGTTTGCGGAGCAATTTCTGAGCGCGTTTTTCAATAGATATTGCTTTGCGTTTTTTGCCAATGTTGCGCATCAGTAATGCGTAGTTAGAGCATGCGATGGCAAAAGTTTCGCGATCATTTGAAAGGCTGTTCTCGAGGATGCTAATGGCTTTTTTGTATCTTTGTAATGCATCTTCATTATTTTCTAGCTGATGTAATGTTGTGGCAAGATTAGCATAAGACTGACCGAGGTCAGTGGAGTTAATATGAGTACAATTTTCACGAATCTCTAGGGCCTGTTCATGCATTTCGCGAGCCTGAGCAAAGAAACCTGAGCTATAGTATAATGTGCCGAGATTATTGTAGACGACTGCTAGATTAGTATTTTTTTGGCCAAGGATACGCTCAAAGATTTCTAGAGATTTCATGTAATTCTCTTCTGCGTTATCAAAATTTCCGTTTTCTTTATATAGCATTCCTAGATTATTACGAAGATTGGCAACATCCAATTCTGAAGGGGGATTGAGTTTGGTGAATAAGTCAATTGCCTCTTGATATAAAGCTATAGCAGGTTCCGGAGACTGATTAAAATCATAAACGGATGCCAGGCTACTTTTAATTCTGGCTAATTGTTCAGTATCTGATTTTGCTAATTTTGTTTGTTCAAGCGCTTCAATATAGATTGATTCTGCATCAGCATAATTGTCTGATTCGCGGAGAAGGTCTCCAAATAATTCCAAGGAAGTAATGAGATTTAATGCTTGATCAGGATTTGTCTTTATTAGCCTTCTGGCAGTATCAACTGCGGTTTGTGCCGTTCTGATAGCCTCATTTAACTTGCCTCCGTTTTTAAGTGAGTGAACACGTTCTATGAGGACTTTTAGAACTGTGGTTTTGTTTTTGTTACTCATTGATTTGAGTGTGTGGCGTTATAATAAATTCCTGTTACTTCATACATTTAAAGTATTTATAATATGTGTATTTTAGACGTACAAAATATCATTGAAGTTACATATTTTTTAACTGTTACTGTCTTTATTTTGTTTATTGATAAATTCAATTAAATCAGGGCGCATTTTTGGTAAATTGTACAGTTCTGATAAAATTTCTACTGGGAGTTTTTCGGGATCTAATATGCCTAAATCAGAAGCTATTTCCTTTTCAAAATGGAGGACGGCTCTTTGAGTTGGATTGGATTCTTCTAAAAAGTTTAGAGCTCTTACAAGGAGTCCATATATGGAACGGATCGGAGCTTCTGGTTCAGATACTTTATTTATTAGTTCTACGAAATAACTCGCGGCCAGAGTTTTTTGGTAACTCTCCCGGATCTTGGCTCGTGTGTTGATAATAGCAATGTCGCGAAGCGAATGTAGGTCTGATTTTTTACTTCTGCTTATTTCAAACTCTGCCTCAAAGAAAAGATCAATCTTCCCAAAGAAAGGGCTCTTGAGTCTACGAGCTCCCTTGGCGACGGTTTTTAATATTCCATGTTCTATGGTGCACCATGTCACAATCATACTCGTTTCCGTTAAAGGAATACGGCGGATAATAGTTCCTTGGCATTTATTCATCTGAGTTGCGTGTTTGTTATCGAGCGGTAAGGTAAAGCTTTATGGGCGAAATTTCCATTGACCTCCAGGCTTTCGATACAGATTCTTTAAAATCACGTATTGGTGGGCTTAGGAGGTATCTTTGACTTGGAAATGCTTCAATCAAAGCAATCAGAACTCGAAGAAATGATGTCGGCTCCGGGATTTTGGGATAATAATGAGCGTGCTGCAAAAATTTCAGGGGAGCATGCTTCTGCAGCAAAAAAGATTACACTGTTTGAGGACCTGACTAGCAGGGTCTCGGATATTGATGATCTTGTAGCATTTGCAGCAGAGGAGGGGGATTCTGATGCAGTGATTGAAGTGAAAAAGGAAGTTGATGAACTTTCGTTACAGTTAAGCAATTTGGAAATGGAACTTCTTTTGTCTGGTAAGCATGACAAAGAGAATTCTTTTCTCACAATTCATGCGGGAACTGGTGGGACCGAGGCTTGTGACTGGGCGGAGATGTTGTTACGGCAATATCAAAGATGGACAGAGAGGAGGGGTTTTAAAGTTGAAATAGTTGAATGCCAGGAACATGATGAGGCTGGTATTCGTTCCGCGACATTGAGAGTGTGTGGCATGCATGCATACGGTTACTTACAGACTGAGCGAGGAGTTCATCGATTAGTTCGTATTTCTCCTTTCGATTCCCAGTCAAGACGGCACACTTCGTTTGCTAGTGTTGATGTGGTACCAGAGATTGAAGATGATGGGGATATAGAAATCGATGAAAAGGAATATGAGATTACTACTACTCGAAGTGGAGGTAAGGGTGGGCAAAATGTTAATAAAGTTGAGACGGCAGTTATTCTAAAACATCACCCATCCGGTATTTTAATTCGTTGCAGTGCTGAGCGTAGTCAACACAAGAATCGCGCCGTTGCTTTACAATTGTTGCGTGCCAAACTATTTCAACTTGAAGAGGATAAGAAGAAAGCGGAAATGGAGCGTCAGTATGGAGAGAAGGGTGAAATCGCTTGGGGCAGTCAGATTCGCTCCTATGTTTTTCAGCCTTATCAGATGGTTAAGGATCATCGTACAGGTTATGAAACCAGTAATGTGAATGATGTGATGGACGGAGGGATTGATGAATTCATTGAAGCCAAGTTGAGGGGGCATACACCTAAAGAGGATTAATATCAAATTGATAGAAAGATAGTAATGAGTGAGCGCTTGGACATTGATGTTTTGACAATTTTCCCTGAAGTCGTTCGAGCTCCCCTTTCTGAAAGTATTCTTGGTCGCGCTTCTGATGAAGGGACTGTTGGTATTCGGATACACGATCTCAGGGATTGGACTACAGATAAGTACCGTAAAGTTGATGATGAGCCATATGGAGGGGGACCAGGAATGGTAATGAAGCCGGACCCTTTTTTTGCTGCTGTCAGAGATCTTCAAAAAGAAAAAACTAGCGTCGTTCTAATGACGCCTCAGGGCCGTCAGTTTGATCAGGAAATGGCTCGTGAGTTTTCTGTATCGTCTAAGCACTTAATTATTCTTTGCGGTCATTATGAGGGAATTGATCACCGCGTAGTTCAGGGGTTAGTGGATCAAGAAGTGTCTATTGGTGATTATGTTCTAACCAACGGGGCTCTCGCTGCCGCGGTCTTCATTGATTCCATTGTGCGTTTGATCCCTGGCGTCCTTGGTGATGAGCGTTCACCGATAGAGGAGTCCTTTTCAGTTGAGGATGGGATCCTTGAAGCGCCCTGTTATACAAGACCGGCTGATTTTGAAGGGATGAAAGTTCCTGAGGTTCTCCTTTCTGGTCATCATGAAAAGATCAAAGAATGGAAGCGTAATATTGCGGTTGAAAGGACACTAGAGAACCGTCCGGACCTCATGCCATGAAATGAGATTTTTGCTGACGGGTGATAGAATCTTTTGGATAAATGGTCGGGCCAGCGGGATTTGAACCCACGACCTCTTCACCCCCAGTGAAGCGCGCTACCAAACTGCGCCATGGCCCGAGATTATTATAATTAGGGATTACTGCCTTTTTTAAGGCTTCAAGGCTGACACTTGACTACATGTTTGATCTAAGCAAGAGAAAACCAATAAACGAAGGTATTATGGCAATGTGAAAAGTGAGTTGCGTTGATTAGGGCTGAAAGCGAGGTTTAAAGAAATGTCTAATGTAGATTCAACGAAGGTGGCTGTAGTAGGTGCTAGCGGATATTCTGGCGCTGAACTGATCCGTATTTTGTTGAACCATGAATTAGCGGAACTAGTTTGTGTGACTTCACGAGCTGAGTCTGGACGTAAACTTTCAGAAGTTTTCCCTAGGTTTAGAGACGTTGAACGAGCCGAAGCACTTGAATTTATAGAGCCTACAATTGATCTTATTGTTGGGAGTGGAGCCGAAGTGGTTTTTTTGGCTCTCCCTCATGGTGTTGCTGCTGAGTATGCGGGTCCCTTGGTTGATTCCGGATTGAAGGTGATAGATTTAAGCGCTGATTTTAGGATTTCAGATCCTGAGGTTTATGCAGACTTTTATGGTGATGCTCATCCGGATCCGGATCGACTTCCAAATGCTGTTTATGGATTGCCCGAAATTAGGCCTAATGAGATTGCAGAATCAAAGTTAGTGGCTTCGCCTGGTTGTTATCCTACGAGTATCATATTACCTTTAATTCCAATTCTTAAGGAAAAACTGATTGATGATTCCTCCATACAAGTTGTCAGCATGAGTGGAACTAGTGGAGCAGGTAAGAAAGCTGATGCAGCGTTGCTCTTTGCTGAGTGTAATGAAAGTGTCCGCCCCTATTCAGTTCCCAAGCATCGTCATTTAAGTGAAATAGAACAGGAACTGTCATTTGCCGCCGGTAATAATGTGACTATATCATTTACGCCTGTCCTTATCCCTGTAACAGCTGGTATATGTTCAATTATTTATGCCTCATCCAAGAATGGATCTCGTAATGAAGATATTAAAGAAGCTCTGGAAAACACATATTCGGCGGCGCCTTTTGTAAGACTCTTGGGTGAATGTACGCCTCCTGATACAAAAAATGTTATTCATACAAACTACATAGATATTAGTTGGGCATATGACCAACGCAGTGATCGGTTTGTTTTTATGAGTGCCGAGGATAATTTAATTAAGGGGGCATCAGGCCAGGCAATACAAAGCTTTAACTTAATGTGCGGTTTTGATCAGACCACTGGGCTTGTTTTATAGTGATAAACTCAATCTGAGTTTGTTCTGTTTTCAGGATTGTGAAAAATTTGATTAACTAGAGTCAAGAATGGGAGAAATAATAACAAAACTACGCAATGCAAAGCTGCCCATTGGCTTTCGAGCTGCTGGAATGTCGAGCGGAATTAAGGAGAATGGAACCAAGGACCTCGGCATAGTAATTTCTGATTCCTCGGCTGTTTCGGCTGCTACCTTCACAACGAATCGCATTAAGGCCGCGCCAGTTAGATTATCAAGGCGTCATCTGAGTCATGGTGATATTCGAGCTGTGATTGTAAATAGTGGTAATGCAAATGCATGTAATGGTAAGCAAGGATTCAATGATGCTAAATTGATGACTCAATTTGCGGCATCTTCCCTCGGATTAAAGCCTCGTCAAATATTTGTTTGTTCGACTGGAATCATTGGGTATCCGTTTCCCATTGAAAAAGTGCGGATAGCTACTCCTAAAATCGTAGAAAAATTAAGAGTCTCAGGGTGGAGGGATTTTTCTAGGTCTATAATGACTAGTGATAAAGTGAATAAAGTTTGTTCTGTTAAAACTTTAATTGGTGGCAAGAAGATCACCATTACTGGCACTGCAAAGGGTTCTGGAATGATAGCGCCTAACATGGCGACTATGCTTGCTTTTTTTGTGACTGATGCAGCAATATCAGAAACTGATCTGCGTGAAAAGACTAAGCTAGTGGTAAATGAAACATTTAATTGCATTAGTGTCGATGGTGATATGAGTACCAATGATACTGTTCTTGTTTTAGCCAATGGTGCTGCTAAAAATCCCCGGCTCAAGAAAGGGTCTAAAGATCTAAATCATTTTGGTGAGGCTCTTAAGTATGTAATGTTAGACCTTGCAAAACAACTCGTGCGTGATGGCGAAGGTGCGAGTAAATTTATAAGGATAGAGGTTGAAGGAGCTTCTTCAGATTCGGATGCTAAAAGAGTAGCAAGGGCTGTTGCTGAATCTTCTCTAGTTAAGTGTTCATGGAATGGATCGGACCCGAACTGGGGAAGAGTCATTGATGCTGTGGGATATTCTGGAGCGAGAGTAGATGAAAATAAGGTAGATATTTATTTTGGTCCATTGGCGGCAGCGATTAATGGCATTGTGGCTCCGACTCCAATAGGTAAATTAAAGGCTCAAGTATTAAAAAAAGAATTCACATTACGTATTAATCTTAATATCGGAAAAGGAGTTCACAGGGTGTTTACTTCTGATCTGTCAGAAGAATATGTCGCGTATAATAGGCTTGAATATGCGCTAAAGATTCAGGGGCGTTGATTCTGTCCGTTACTATAGTAGACTGTATAGGTCCCTGCGCCTAAGGTTGGCGTGGGATTTTCTTTTTTAGATCATAAGATGTCCGAGCATTCAGAATCATTAAGGGAGCACATTGACAAAGCGGCAACGCTTGTTGAGGCATTGCCCTATATTCAGGAGTTCAGGGGAAAGTGCTTCCTTGTAAAATTAGGTGGATCTGCAATGGAGAACCCTGACTTACTTGATGCTTTATTAAGAGATGTGGTTTTGCTTGAAGCTGTGGGCATTAACCCGATCATTGTTCATGGTGGAGGTAAGGCAATATCTGAGGCGATGGAAAGTTCAGGAATTGAGCCTAAATTCATTTCAGGACAAAGATTCACAGATCAAGAATCGATACAGATTGTTGAGGATATTCTAGGGAAAAAGGTGAACTCTAATCTCGTGAGATTAGTGGAATCACATGGAGGTAAAGCTATTGGAATTTCAGGAACCAAAGTTTTTTTATCCAATAGGATGTTAGGAGTGAATGAGGATGGCCAAGAAGTGGATCTCGGTTATGTGGGAAGTGTTAAAGAATGTAGTGTTGAGGGTTTGCAAGAATTGATTGGCAAAGAGACTATTCCAGTAGTTTCTCCTTTATCAAAAGACGCGTGTTTCGGAAATACGCTGAACACTAACGCGGATCTTGCTGCTAGTGCTTTAGCCGGAGCCATGCACGTAGCAAAGCTTGTATATATCAGTGATGTTTTGGGAGTGATGAGAGATCCGAATGTCGAGGAGAGCTTAATTCATAGCATTGCTTGTTCAAAGGTTGAGACCCTTGCAGATGAAGGGGTCATTAGCGGGGGGATGCTTCCCAAGTTACGTTCTGCCGTTGATGCTATAAGTTCAGGCGTGGGGAAGGTTCATCTAATAGATGGCAGAATACCTCATTCATTACTGTTGGAGATCTTTACAAATACAGGGGTCGGCACAGAGATAGTTCCATGAGCCAAGAAGAACATAAAACAACCGTTGATCTTTATAATCAATATGTTGCACCCACTTATGGGAGATTTAATATTTTTCCAAAAAGAGGAGAAGGAGTTTTTCTTTGGGATGAGGATGGAAGCAAGTTTTTAGATTTCAGTGGAGGAGTTGCTGTGAATTCTTTAGGTCATTCGTCTCCGGATTTACTTAAAGTAATATCAAATCAAGCAGCTGAGCTGGTTCATTGCTCTAACCTTTATCAGCACAGGGGGCAGGCTGAATTGGCTCGTCTACTTACGGAGGAGGTTGTGAAGATTAACGGGAAGTGTTTTTTCTGCAATAGTGGAGCTGAAGCGAATGAAGGCCTTATTAAACTTGCTCGAAAGTTTGGTCAAATTTCACTATCATCTACTGGAGAACCTAGACATGAGATAGTGAGTTTCATTGGTTCTTTTCATGGGCGAACAACCGGTGTTATGGCAGCCACAGGTCAGGAGAAGATTAGATCCGGGTTTGGTCCGTTGATGGGAGGGTTCAAGCATTTGCCGTTTAATGATGTGTCCGAACTAATAAATGGTGTTAGTGATAACACTGCGGCTATCCTCATGGAGCCGATTCAAGGAGAAGGGGGAATTAATGTCGCTTCTCCAGAATTTTTATCTGCGATACAGGAGGTTTGTCGAACTAAAAACATCTTGTTATTTTTTGATGAGGTTCAATGCGGGATTGGTCGGTGTGGTGATTTATGCGGATGGAGAATGATATCAAATGATCAGGAAATAAAACCTGATGCAATATCTTGGGCAAAGGGATTGGGCGGGGGATTTCCTATAGGAGCGATTTGGATAAGAAATAAAAGTGTTAATGATCTACAGCTCTGTGATTTATTGGGTCCGGGAACTCATGGTTCAACTTTTGGAGGAGCCCCGCTGGTCAGTTCAGTTGCATCAACAGTAATTAGAAAAATTATTGATGAGAATATTTGTGACAATGTAATAAATATGAGTGCAATGATTAATCGAGAGCTGCAATCGCAACCGATATCTTTTATCACTGAATTGCGTGGTCTTGGTCTTATGCTTGGATTTCAAATTGATGTTAATGCAATTAAGGGGATAGGAGATTTTCAAAAAACAAATAAAACACCAGCTCTTTTTCTCGTTGAGTTGTTGGCCGAATCAGGTTTACTGACTGTTCCTGCCGGCTCAGATGTTATTAGGTGGCTTCCTCCTCTCATTGTGAAGGAAAACGAGATAATGGAAGCATTGAAAATTATGAGAACTGTTTTTGAAAAGATTAATACATGAAAAACTTTCTTTCTATCGAGGAATGTAGCCGAGCAGGAATTGAAGAACTTGTTGAATCTTCAATTTTATTAAAAGAGGCAAGGCATATTAGAGATTTTTCTAGTAGACCCTTATTGGATCAATGTTGGGGTATTATTTTTAGTAAAGCTTCTACCCGGACTCGAATTAGTTTTGAAGTTGGAATAAGAGAGCTCGGAGGTTCTGCCATGTTTTTATCTCCTAGGGATTTACAGCTTGGTAGGGGCGAGCCTATTAAAGATACTGCACGTGTAATGGGTAGAATGCTTCATGGAGCGATTATTAGAAATGACTCGCAGGTCGAAGTTGAGCAATTCGCAGAATTATCAGATATTCCGACAATTAATGCTCTCACGGATCAAGAACATCCGTGTCAGATTATAGCAGATTTACTTACTGTCCGGGAAAGTCTTGGAGGTTGGGAAGGCAAGAAAGTGGTTTTTCTAGGCGATGTTGATTGTAATGTTGCGCATTCTTGGGTTTGGGCGGCAAAGCATTTAGGATTTGAACTTGTGCTATCTGGTCCATCTGAAATTTGTTCGCCTGTAAATTATCTAGAGGAATTAGACTGTTCTAATGTTTCTTTCGAGGAGGATTCATTTGTTGCCGTTGCAGATGCGAATGTACTTTATACTGATGTCTGGGTAAGTATGGGAATGGAAGATGAAGCGACTAAGAGAGAAGGCGCTTTCACTGATTATCAAATTAATGAAAAAATTATTAGTTTAGCGGATTCAAATGCTATGGTCATGCATTGCTTGCCGGCGTACAGAGACAAAGAGATAAGTGAGATCACTTTTGAAGCTCATGCAGAAACAATATTTTCTCAGGCTGAGAACCGTTTGCATGCGCAGAAAGCAATCATGAAAAATCTAGCTACTTAGATTAGGAAAGTTCTAGAAATCCTAGTTCTTTCAAATGATCCAGTATGAATTCACAAGACTCTTCAGCTGTTTGATCATTTGTCTGTACAATTACTTCTGCGTCTTTAGGTTCTTCATAAGGATCAGATATACCCGTAAAATGTTTAATTTCTCCTGATCGGGCTTTGGCATAGAGCCCTTTCCTATCCCTTACTTCACAAACATCGATAGGAGTTGCTACATGAATAAGTATGAACCCAGCATGGGGTTCGATGCTTTGGCGTATTTCTTTACGTATTGAATCATAAGGTGCAATAGGAGCGCAAATTGCGATCCCACCATTTTTACTTATTTCATTCGCCACGAATCCGATGCGTTGCAAATTTATGAGTCTATGATCTTTCGAAAATCCAAGTTCTGAACAAAGGTTTTTCCTTACAACGTCACCATCAAGAAGAGTAATGCGTTTTTTGGTTAACTCTAGCATCTTAATTTGTAGGATCTTTGCGATGGTTGATTTTCCTGATCCAGATAAACCTGTAAAGAAAATGGTTAGCCCTTTTCTCTTTGGCGGAGGATTGATTGAATTAATTTCTTCTAAGACTGCACCGAAAGTCTCTTCGGAGGATCCTTTTGGTAAAGTGAAGACATTTATAACAGAGTGTTCCTTTACCAAACTCATATCACCATCCGAGATGAGAGAAGAGTATTCAGAGCCCTTTAATAAAATTGCGTATTGGAGCCATTCTTTGGCATTTATTGGTGTGTGACCAGGGAGAACAGATAAAACGTATTGGTCATTAGATAATTCCGATAATGCTGCTTTAATGCACTTCAATCTGGAATGGCTTTCTATTGGGTCGTTGACAAATAGTTGAATTGTTATTTTTGATTTGTGGACTTTGATGTGGTTTTTCAAAGCTTCTATCTCAACTTTGTGTAATAAATTAGTACATGTAAGAACTGTATCTACTTTAGGATTCGCTTCTTTCTGATATGACCGCAGCTCTTGATGGTCGTAATGCAGGGGCATTTCAATGCCTTCGATTGGTCCTCCCAAATAGTGTGTGTCTTTGAAATTAAAGAGATCCTCTATTAATAAGATTGCAAGGAGAACGCCTTCTTGGTCCCGGAGAGCAAGCCGATCTCCCTGGTTGAGACTTTTAAATAATTTTTTATCGACTGCGAGTGATATTGGTTTTGCCCATAATGTTCCATCAGTTAAATGCATAGAGTTAACTACAGAACCGTGGTCGGATTCGTTTAGATATCCAGTCAGCGGTTTGTGAGCTCCAGTAATTAGGAGTTCAAGGTCATGGGTTTGATTCCTTGTAAGGTCATGCGAAGCATAATCATTTGAATTTACTTTTAATTCTGCTGCACGTTCTGTATCTACCAAGAGGTTGGATTTCATTAGACAACAAATGAGGCAATGGATTTTTTATTTAGTATCCTTTGGGCTTTGATCAGATTTTTGATTTCCATTTATTTGGGAAGATCTGTCATTGCTTTCAGTTTTTCCTTTATCTGCTTTAGGGGGTTTAGCTTTAGCCAACTCTATTTTCCCGTCTCCAAAAGCAATCAAGGCCCCTTCCCGAAGCAACCAGTTCAGATCCTTAAGTACTTGAATTTGCGCGGGTCCCAAATTTGTTTTAGTATCAGATGAGTTTTTGGTGGGTGCTTTTTTTGAGGAGAGATTAGCTTCATTTTCATCCTCTTTGGTGTCAGTAACTTTTGAGGAGTTTTCTCTAGTTGTTTTGTTCTTAGAGTCTTCACTATTAATATTATAGGGGGCAACGGCGTCAATAAGCTCTTTACTAGTTACACGTTTATTTTCACGAATGAACGTTACAATCGCATTAATGGCTTCAGACAACGTGTCATCTGGAGAAATGGGTTTTGGTCGACAAACACATGCAAAGATTTTCTTGCCTCGTTTAAAAAATTTCAGTCCCTGATCACCTAATATTTTACACAGTGGATTTACAAGGCTTGCTGGATGTTTTCTTGCATGGGTAGAAGCATTTTTAAGCAGGGATAAAAGGCCAGCAGATATTTTTTTGCCATCTATTTTTCCAGGAATAACAGCGCTCTTCGAGGATTGAATTAATTCATTTGAGTGATTGGCTAAAAAGTGAGCTTCAGCTTCTTCTTTGCTTTTTAAGACCAGACTTTCATCGCCATCAACAGATGCCTTGTAAGTGTACTGCTTTTGAAGGCTTTGCTTTTTTTTCCATTCTTCGATTATTTCTTCATTCTGTTCGACGCGAATTTTATTTTTGAATTTTTCAATCGGCATGTTTGCAAAATTACTGCGATGCAATTGTGCGATTGCTGTTTGATAGGAATGGTGATTTGGAGGAGCGATGAGTGCTCCGCTAATTCCGCAAATAGCTATGGAGTTAAAATTTCCTTTTGGTGGATCGACTTCGATGCTTTCCTCATTGTAAAATTCGGAGAACTCTTTAGTTCTAATCAGGTTGGCTTCAGCTTCATCCCGGCTCAACCAAATAGAGTTATCAGTTGCTCCGAAGAAAAGTTCTTTTCCAGAGCTGGCATCGCATTCAAAGGATACATTGTAGCGTTCTCTATCAGCTAATATTAGTCTGGCAATTTCAAATACTGAGTATGCTCTTGCTGTTTTTTTAATTTGGTCAGCAATTTTTAATAAGCTATCTTCACTTGGTTTCAGGATTGCGTTGATGCCTTGAGGTGCTTGAACATGAGGAGCGTTTTTTTTTGAATCTGCTGAGCGCTCCCTGTCCCGATCCTTACCTCTTTCCCAATTTTTTCTTTTAAAGGGTTTTTTGCTTGTGTCGCCGTTTTTTCTTGTTTTTCTGTCGCGATGTTTATCTTTTGAATCAGTTCTCTTCGATGATTCTTTGAGCCAATCTGGCATCAGTTGCAGATCAGATAGATCAACGGGAGTGGAATCGGTCATAATTATGAATTGAAAATCAAGTGCTCAGGAAAATCCATCAGCTCAAATAAAACTCATTATTAAGTTATAAATAGTTTTTGTAGTCTATTAAAGAATTACTTTAAGATACGGAATTATTGATCCGTTTCTGGTCTTGGGTTTCGGGCTAAAAGATCTTCCATTGCTTGGGCTGGATTTTTGTCGCCAATAATTACTGAATAGGCTTCGTTAATTATGGGTGTTTCAACACCGTTACGCTTAGTTGATTCGTAAAATGATTCTGTATTAGGGACACCTTCAGCAACCATGTTCATTGAATTAACTATATCGTTAATTTTCTTACCTTCGCCAATAAGTCTTCCGACTCGGTTGTTTCTGCTGTAAGCACTGTAGCAAGTTACTATAAGATCGCCAACACCTGATAGCCCTTGAAAAGTTTCTGCTTGCCCTCCTAAGGTTGTGCCTAAACGTGTCATTTCAGCCAAGCCTCGAGTAACGAGAGCAGATTTTGCATTATCACCAAGACCCAATCCATCTGAAATGCCTGCACAAATTGCATATATATTTTTTGCGGCTCCGCCCAGTTCTATTCCTGCGACATCGATGCTTGTGTAGGTTCTGAACCAAGGCAATGAGAAGATTGATTGAAGAGAATTGGCGACTTTCTCATTCTTACACCCGATGACTGCTGCTGTTGCAAGACGCTTGCCTACTTCTTCTGCGTGGTTAGGACCACTTAATACCGCGGTAATATTGTCTGGTAAATGAGCGGAAATAATTTCACTCATTCGATGACCAGTTTCACGTTCAAGGCCTTTGGTGCAAGATAAGATGACAGATTCTTTTGCTGGCTTTACTTGTGCTAAATCCTCAGAAAATTTGCGCAAACCTGTTGATGGCACTACACAGATTAGTAATTCAGATCTGGCAGCGAGTTCTAAATCTGCAGTCGGGGTTATTGATTCTTTTAAATTAACACCTGAAAGGTACAATTTATTTTCTCTACTTTCTGCCATCTGGCTGGCTTGATCGGAGTTACGACACCATAAAGTAACGTCAAGACCCTTTTCTGCTACCACTGTTGCAAGTGCGGTGCCCCAGCTGCCAGCACCAAGGATTGAAACTGTTTTCATTATGCTTTGCTTTTTACTTTTCGTTCGAATCGATCCTCTTCTCCTTTGATGAGGCGTTGAATATTTGATCGGTGTCTCCAAACTGCCATGATAGCTGCAATGATCCCGAAACTAATTACAGGCCAGGAAGAATTAAGATCAGGAAACAAATAATTGTGATCTAGAGAAGCTATTAAAATTGGAATTGAAAATGCAGCGGCTATTGAAGCGATGGCAACATACCTGCTAAGAAAAAAAATCAAGATCCATACGAGTGTTGATCCCATTAGAACTTCTGGCAAGAATGACATTATTGCACCCGCTGAAGTGGCTATGCCTTTTCCGCCCTTGAAGCCGAGCCAGAAAGTATAATTGTGACCAAGGATTGTGCCTATTGCCAGAAGGACATAAATTGTTCCCACGATGTCCTCTCTATTTCGCATGCTATCAGGAAGTTGTTTGAATATTATTCGGCTACCAATTAGAACAGGTAGGAATCCCTTCGAAATATCTAGTATCAAAACAGTTATGCCTACTTTTCGGCCAAGAGTTCGAAGCACATTTGTGGCGCCAATGTTGCCGCTCCCTTGATTGCGTATGTCCACGCCAAGACATTTTGATATCCAAAATCCAAACGGTAATGAGCCAGCTATGTAAGCGGCTAAGACTGCGATTGCGCAAGTGAGATAAGGGAATTCCAATGTATCTATGGTTTTTGTTTTATATTTAATGTAGATTCGATTTCATTAAGAGGAAGGCAGTTAATAACATCATTAGGGCCGAGCCATCCTTTTTGAGCAATCTTGACCCCAAAATGAAGAAATTGAAAGTGTTCTATTCTGTGGGCGTCTGGATTTATTGAGCATTTCACACCTTTATCTTTTGCTTGTCTCCACCATCTCCAATCCATGTCTAGTCGGCGAGGATTCGCATTGATCTCGATATGAGTATGGTTCGAAGCGCAGGCATCGATAACTTTAGAGACATCAACAGAGTAAGGTTTTCTGCTCAATAAGAGTCTGCCGGTTAGATGTCCTATCATGGTCACGTGAGGATTCTCGATTGCTTTGATGATACGAGAAGTCATTTCTTTTTCAGTTAATGAAAAGGAACTGTGAATAGAGGCAATGCAGTAATCTAGTTCTGACAGAATCTCATCATCATAATCAAGAGTCCCATCCTTAAGTATGTCACATTCTATACCGGAGAAGATTCTAAAATCATTGGAAAATGAATCATTAAGTGATTGAATTTCTTTTGTCTGTGACAGCAATTTTTCTACGCTGAGCCCATTAGCTTGAACTGAACTTTTGGAGTGATCAGAAATTCCAAGGTATTGCAGGCCTAAATCTTTTGCTGCATTGGCCATTTCTTCGAGCGTATTTTTACCATCACTTGCCGTGGTATGATTATGAAAGGTTCCACGCAGGTTTTCTAAGGTTACAAGCTTGGGCAATTTATTTTCCGAGGCGGCTTCAAGTTCACCGGTGTTTTCACGTAAGCATGGATGAATCATTTTTAATCCTAATGCCTCGTAAAGATCAGATTCTGTGTGAATTGACTCTAAAATTGAAGGATGAGAATCTGCATCAACTTTGGGGATTAGACCATATTCATTAAGTTTATATCCTTTTTTTAATGCGAGCGCACGTACTTGAATATTATGTCCCTTACTGCCAGTGAAATAATTAAGAGTGAATGGATATTCAGCATTCGAGACTGCGCGAAGATCGCATTGAAGACCATTATTTAATCGGATGCTCGATTTGGTTGAACCATTTGAAATTATTTCAGCCACTGTATCCATATTGGCGAATGAATGAATGATTGATTCTGGTGACTTTGTTGAAACTATAAAATCAAGATCGTGTAATATTTCTTTGCCCCTTCTGTAACTTCCCGCAATTGCAGCCTGTTCTGTGTTTGGCTGAGAGCGAAGAAATTCAAGAATATTCTCTGCAATAGGGGCTACATCACCTAGTCGGAAAGTATTAGCGTTATCTTCATGGAAAGAAATAGAATCAAGAATTTTGGAGACTGATTTTTTACCGAATCCAGATATTTCTTCAACTTTTCCAGATTTACAGGATTGTTTTAATTTTGAGATAGAATCAATTCCTAATTGATCATAGAGGATCTTAATTTTTTTAGGGCCTAAATTTGATATGTTAAAAAGATCAAATATGCTTTGTGGAAATTCGTTTTTGAGATTTTCAAAATACTCAAGTTTTCCAGTGGCTGCCAATTCATGTATTTTTTGCGCAAGGGCTGTTCCGATTCCCTTAATATTTTTTAAATTGTCATCAAGGGCGAGCTTAATGATATCTCCACTATAAGTTTCTACGATTTCGCTGCCTGTTCTATAGGCGCGGATCTTGAATGCATTTTCACCTTTTAGCTCAAGGAGAATTGCAATTTTCTTTAGTACATCTGCGATTAGATCGCGTTTATCCATAATGAATTTTTAATTTATTTATTATCCAATTGGAAGGGAATGCAGTTGTTAAACACTGAATTATTTAGAGTTATTTCTAGCTAGAATATTTAAATATGGAAGAACTAGAGTAAAATATTAAAAACTTTTGATATTTGGGAAAAGCTTTTGTAAATTTAGAAATTCTCAATCGACTCCACCAGCCAAATTCATCAAGGTACTAAATTTTATCCGAAGCATTTATTGTGATTAGTCAAGGATCAGACAATTCTGGAAATGTTTCTCAATGGGGTGATTTACTTAGTGATATAAGTTTACAGCGGTTACTCATTGTAAAATGGGATAAGCATCAAGGAAACGCGTTTGCCAATGTTGCAGGCCGATTGGGATTCGAGGTAACGCTTTGCTCAACGCTATCCGACGCAAGGAATCTATTAGATGGTACGTATTTTGATTCGATACTTATTGATAGTAAATCTTATGACGATGAATTAAAGAATTTTCTAAAATGGATTTCTTCTTTAGGGAAAGAAAAACCATATGTGATACTTGCAATAGATCAAGGAGTTGATGGTGCCTTGTCAGATCTTATCGAAACTGGAGTAGATGATTTTCTATTCATTGATTCTGGGGAAGCTGAATTGATTGCGCGGTTACAGATTATGGAGTCAAGGATTCGTAATCGAAAATCTGATCTTGAGAATATTGCGAAGATAAAACGTGATCGTAATCGGTATGAGAGCCTCTTCCTCGAGTCGCCTGAAGCTGTCCTTGTTCTGAAGAACCGGCAAGGCAAAGTCATTGGTGTGAATCGGGCCGTTAAATCAGTTCTAGGCTATGACGGAAAAGCATTACTTGGAAAATACATGTCATTAATATTTCCTCAAATTTTTGGCAAGGATGGACATGCTACTAGTGGTGAGGTTTTGAGCGGATCAACTATCCTGAAAGCGATTTCTTATCGTCGACCAGATGGTAAGCATGTGTATCTTGATATAATGATGTCGGCAATTCCTTGGGATTCTGGGTATGCAGTTATGATGTTATGTCGTGATGTGAGTTGGCGGGCAGGTGAAGAGGGAAATAGAATTAAAGATTCGAAGGATCAGGCCCTTACGCGTTTTGCAGCAGGAATTAGTGATGAGTTCGGCGATCTATTTACTTCTCTTGGAGGCAACCTCTCATTGCTTGAGTCGGCTGATTTTCTCAATGAAGAATCGCGAGATACAATTAAATGTTCTCAGCAGGCCTGTGAACGTGGTCGCGAGATAATTAGGGAGATCGCATCAATTCGTGGAGGGAGGAAAGCCAAGATGAAAAATAAATTGGATTTGCCTGAGATTATAAGGAAAACGGTTCATTTCTCCTTATTTGATTATGATAAAGTCCAGCCTGTTTTTAACTTTGAAAAGGGCTTGTCTTCAGTAATGGGAGATGAAGAACAAATAAGGCAAATGCTCAATTGTTTGGTAGGGAATGCTGTAGAGGTAATGAGCGAATCAGGAATTAGAAATGGTAGGATTATAATAGATGGATCAGATGTTATAATTGATGCGGAAAGTCTACTTCCATTAAATTTAGGTGATTATGTTCATTTAACCTTTAGGGACAATGGGCCGAAATTGACGGATTCTGAAATCGATCAAATATTTGATCCCTATTTTAGCAGAGATAAGAGTGTTCGTGGTTTTGGATTGAGTCGTGCCGCTTCAATTTGTCGTTCGCATAATGGATATATTTCGGCAAATTCTGGAGAAGATGGAGGAGCTTGTTTTGAGTTGTATCTTCCTGCTAATAATAAAAATGATTTTCATCCCAGTGTCGAAAAATCTAATGATTTAGCACTGCGTGTTCTTGTCCTTGATGATGAGCCTCACATATGTTCGATGGTTGAAAAAGCATTAACCAGAGAAGGGCATGAGGTGTTTTGCGTATCCACAGGAAAAGCAGCTCTTAGGGCCTATGATAAGGCTGAAGAATTTGGACGGTCTTTTGATGTGTTGCTCTTTGATTTAGATATCCGTGGTGGGATGAGGGGTGATGAAACACTTTCTCAAATCCGCGCAAAGAATCCAGAAGTTAAGGCAATTGTTACGACAGGTTATGTTGATGATATCGTATTAGAAAATTACCTTGAGCATGGCTTTTGTGGTATCCTTACCAAGCCATTTAGAATTTCTCATCTGACTTCAACAATTGAAAGATTGGGTCATCAGAATAGTGACTAATGGAAGTAAGATTTTGACGGGCGCGGTAAATTAAAGCGTTACAAGTTTGACGCTGTGTATGCTTTCATATGACAGTAATTCTTCGCGTGCAGATTGGTCAAGGTGATTGTCCAAGTTTAGTACGGTAAGTGCACGATCGCCTACTTGATTTCTACTTAAGCACATGGTCGCAATATTTGCCTTATGATTGGATAGAACTGTACCTATAGAACCCACAACTCCTGGGACATCAGTGTTGCTGACTAGTAACACATGGCCTACTGGGTCTGCCTCTACTCGATGGCCGTTAATTGTGACAATTCTTGGTGTAGTCCCATAGAAAGTTCCTGAAATCGAAGCGCTTTCATTTTCATTGGTAGTTTCTATCTCGATTAATTCAGTAAACTCATTTTTATCTGATGGTCTAGTTTCACTTAAAGTAAGTCCAAGTTTTTCAGCTACCCCAGGCGCATTGATATAATTAACGGATTCTTCACCGCAGGCCCTTTCGAGATAACCTTTTAAAGCTGCCCTTGTCACAAGAGACGTATCCATTTCAGAGACTTTACCGGAGTATCGTATGCATATCGATTCTGTCCCTTGCGGAGAAATTTGCGATAACATCTTACCCATGGACTCAGCCAAATTTAGATATGGTTCTAAGAGTTGAGCCGTCTTACTGTCAACACTTGGCGTGTTAACGGAGTTGATGATGGTGCCGTCGACTAAAAAGTTTCTAACATTTCTAGCGATCTCGATACCGACATTTTCCTGAGCTTCAGCTGTTGATGCTCCTAAGTGTGGTGTAAAAACAATTTTCTTGGACTTTAATAGAGCGTATCCTTCAGGAGGGGGTTCGCTTTCCTCGTAAACATCTAAAGCGGCTCCAGCAACATGGCCAGATTCTATCGAATCTAAAAGAGCATTTTCATCGATGAGACCTCCTCTTGCGCAATTAATGATTCTCGCTCCTGGTTTGCATATTTTTAATCTTTCTTCATTGATGATATGTTTTGTCTCATCAGTTAGTGGCATGTGTAAAGTGATGAAATCAGCTTTCGCTACAATCGAATCCACATCTTGAAAGAGCTCCACTTGCAATGTTTTGGCTCTGCTGGGAGAAAGGTAAGGATCATAAGCAAGGACAGTCATCCCAAAGGCAATTGCTCTGCGAGCAAATTCTGTTCCAATGCGGCCCATTCCCAAAATGGCTAGGGTCTTTTTGTTTAACTCGACTCCCTTATAATCTTTTCTACCCCATCCGCCACCTGTAACTGTGGCATGTGCCTGTGGTATATTTCGCGCTAGAGATGCCATTAGGCCAAAAGCATGTTCTGCAGTCGAAATGGTATTTCCGGCTGGAGTATTCATCACAATAATTCCGTTTTTTGTGGCTGCAGGTATTGCAATGTTATCAACGCCGACTCCTGCCCTGCCCACAATTTTGAGTTTCGCGGCCTTACTGATTACGTTTGCAGTTATTTTTGTCTGTGAACGGACAATTATCGCTTCATATATTGCGGCATCCTTTAGTAATTCTTCTTCTGAAATTCCGATGCGAACATCGACATCAAGCGAATCATCAGCTTTCAGCTCTTCAATTCCCGCATCGGCGATTGGGTCTGCAACTAGAACCTTATGTTTTGGCATGAGGCGCCATAATTAGTGGATGCTGAAGAAATGTCAATGGGAGTCAAATATTTTTGGTAAAAAAACCTATTTTATATACGATCTGAATAATTCTTTTAATTGTTGCAGCGATCTGCGCTTGACCTTATCAGGAGGGAGGCCAGAATCTGCGGCAAATGCCCAAAAAAAATATCGTGAAGAAAAAAACAACTAAAGTTGCAAAGAAAGCTACTAAGACGAAAAAAGCTAAATACAAGCCGCGTCAGTTTTCTTCAAAAGTTGTTGATGGTGATGAGCGTGCTCCGAGCCGGGCAATGCTCCATGCTGTAGGTTTTCGCAAAGATGATTTTACGCGTTCACATGTGGGAATAGCTTCTACTTGGGCAAATGTTACTCCTTGTAATATGCACATTGATAAGCTCGCTCGAGAAGCTGAAAAAGGCGTTAACTCGACAGGTGGCAAAGGTGTCATTTTTAATACGATAACTGTTTCTGATGGTATTTCTATGGGGACAGAGGGTATGAAGTATTCGTTAGTCTCAAGGGAGGTCATAGCAGATTCAATTGAGACTGTAGTTGCTGCTCAGGGTTATGATGGGTTGGTGATGGTCGGAGGTTGTGATAAAAATATGCCGGGATGTCTCATTGCTGCTGCTCGGTTAGATAGACCAGCGGTTTTTGTCTATGGCGGCACTATAATGCCAGGGGATCATAGAGGACAGGATGTTGATATTGTATCAGTCTTTGAAGCAGTCGGGAAACGTGCTGCAGGTGAGATTAATACCCTTCAGCTTGAGGCTATTGAGGAGTGCGCAATTCCAGGAGCTGGTTCTTGTGGAGGCATGTATACAGCTAATACGATGGCAAGTGCGATTGAGGCGATGGGCATGAGCCTGCCTAATAGTTCTTCTCAGGCTGCTATTCATGCTGATAAAATGCGCGATGCAATGGATGCAGGCGCTGCAGTGAATTATTTATTGGAAAAAGGTATTAGGCCTTCAGATATTCTTTGCAAGGAGGCGTTTGAAAATGCTATTACTATGGTGATAGCTTTGGGCGGTTCAACTAATGCAGTGTTGCACTTATTGGCTATGGCTAATGCTGCGAATGTGCCTCTCACTATTGATGACTTTACCCGGTTAGGAGAGAAGACGCCAGTCCTTGCAGATTTGAAGCCAAGCGGGACTCATATGATGGCAAATCTTGTTCATATTGGAGGTATAGTTCCGCTGATGCGGATCCTTATTAATGAAGGTCTATTAAATGGCGATTGCCTGACAGTTACAGGTAAAACTCTTAAGCAAAACGTTTCTCGTTCAGAGCTTAAATATCCTGCTGGGCAAGACATAATTAGCTCATTAGATGAACCTATTAAAAAAACAAGTCATTTAGTTATTATGCGGGGAAATATTGCGCCTGAGGGAGCAGTGGCAAAGATTAGCGGACATGAAGGTGAAATCTTCAAAGGTACAGCTCGTGTCTTTGATTCTGAGGAAGAGGCGCAAAAAGCTATTCTTGCTGGAAAGATTGTAGCTGGTGATGTGGTTGTGATTCGATATGAAGGACCTAAGGGTGGGCCAGGTATGAGAGAAATGCTTGGGCCTACTTCAGCGATTATGGGCAGAGGCCTTGGTGGGGATGTTGCCTTAATTACGGATGGCCGTTTCAGTGGAGGAACTCATGGGTTTGTGGTCGGGCATATTACACCTGAGGCATTCAGTGGTGGTCCAATAGCATTGATAAAGGATGATGATCAAATTACCATAGATGCTAATAAGAAAGTGGTGGATCTTGATGTGACATCTTCAGAAATGACGAAAAGAATGAAGACATGGGAAAAGCCAGAACCGCGCTATAAGCGAGGAGTTCTGGCCAAGTATGCCTCCACAGTTTCTTCTGCATCAGAAGGGGCTGTAACTGACCAAAATCTTAATTTGTGATAATAATCGAGTTGGAATAATCATACTCGCGATGATTTCTTTAGTCTGAATTTTATGGGTTCCAATTTAACTTGGTTAGTCCATTTAGCTCTCTAATGAAGAGCACCTTGCCGCATACGGCAAGGTGCGCCCACGTAGGCGCATCAGATATTTTTGTTGAGTCGATGAGTTTGAACTTTGAGGAATTTAAATGAAGTAATAAAAGTTTTCCATCAGCAGTAAGTGCTAGTACTTTTTTTATTTGCGACCAGAGAAGCGTATTAGCTAAACTTATCTTCTGTTCTCCACATAACTTTACCTGAGCTGGCTTTAATGCAGTGGAACCTCTTGTCTCTGCCATGCATATAAATGTAGTCTTTGTGGCTAATTGGGGAAGACATATGCTTTTTCAATCCGTTGCTACCTTGAAAAGAAAACTTCCCCCTCCATAGCTACTGGTAAAAATAGTGTCTCCGATCACTGTCGGTGTGAGTATGTTCATTCCACGGAAGGCTTTGACTTTGTACCGCCATATTACATTGCCACTGCTCAAATTTAGTCCGACAAGTTCTTCTCTGGTCTGTGCTAGGAGTTGGTTTTTACCTGCGACTTCAGCAATGATAAGTGATGAGAAAGCGTTGCCGTTATTTATCGATCGCTAGGATCGGCATTTTTAAATCTCTCGAGTTGGCGCATTACCTGTGCGTCGCCATTCAATAGATTTACTGCTTTTTCAGAGAATTCTATAGCTTTGGCTCGGTCACCTCGCTGGAAGTGAACTTCGGCGAGAGTGTCCAAGAATGCTCCATTTTCGGGTTCTAATTGAACAGCTCTATTTCCATATTCAAGTGCCTCGTCGAGATTTTTTGAGCAACGAGATAATAACCATGCATGGTTGTTATTATGCTGTCCATGACCTGGGAATCTCATAATAGTAGCCTTGGAAACTTTGTAAGTTGTCTCAAACAATTTATCCGCTTCTTCCGTTTGTCCTGCGTTCACAAGTAATTGATACAAGTCTTCAAGCATGGAGCTGTCTGAGGGGTTGATTCGTTGTAGATTTTTAATTTTGGTGATTGCTGCGGGTGCGTTCTCATTTTCGAGCGAAGCCTTTGCCTGCATGACTCCCAAGTTGATCAGGTAACTTAATGCATTGCGAGGGCTGATAACACTATTGGCATTCACTGCGCGCATCCTTGATAAGAGATAAAATTCCAATGCATGTGAGCATCGTTTTGCAGGAACCTGTTGAATTTTTAAATCGGCATATTTTCGGCGTAATGCTTCAGGATGAACGCTCTCATGGGGGGAAGCGAGGCGGAGAATGATTTCATCTTGAGCTCTTGCAAGTTCATCGTCTCCATGGAGCCACATTGAATTAGCTAAGAAGTGTCTTTTAGTCACATCACCTGTAGACATGATTGAAGCCGCTCTCTTTAACTCTAAGCCTTTTTCTTTTTCCCCTGATTGAGAAAGGGCTACGCCTTTTAAGTAAAGGGGTAAAGGATCGGATTTTTTGGCTTGCCATGCTTTATCGAATTCTTGAAATGCTAGTTTCGGCTTTCCGGCATTAAGTAATGTGTTCCCATATTCCACAAAATGATACTTGCCCGCTTCTTCTCCCATTAATTGAATCCATTCTTTGTTTGCATTCGCTGCTAATTCCCATAGTTCATGAAGTCGAGCCAAGTCCTTTACAGCTCTAGTGAATTCTTTCTTTCTTTCATTGTTTGCGCAAATCTTTGCATAATCAGACATGGCCTGAATTAATTTACGCGCATCTTCTGGCTCATTGTTAAGATCATTAAAATCAAAAAGTAAGGCCATTCGTTCTAATGTCTTTTTACTGCTATCTTTTGGAAACTCTAGTTTTATAAATTCCCAGGAAATTACTGTGAGCCATGAATACTCTGCACTGGTTCTAAAAAATGCATCAATTACATTTTTCTCTGACTCCATTTCCATCGCTTGGATGGCATGTTGAGTTGCTTGCTCATCAAGGCCAATTAACCGCTCCCATCTGATGAGTGGAAGTAAACTTGCGTTATTCTTGGTGAGTAATTTTTCGGATATTTTCATGATCCGTTTGGCTTCCTCATCCTGTCCTGTTAAGGAACATGCGGTAGCTAATTGGCCTGCAGGATATAATGATTTTCTTATTGCTTCTTCTGTATCGGCTTTGAAATTCTCCTCGTATTTTTTCAGCCATTTGTCGTATGGAGCTTTTTTTGTTTCAATTCCTATGGACTGAAATGCGGCATCAAAGTTATATCTCCACATTTCCATATCAAAAAGTTCAGAACCGCTTGCTCGTTTGGCTAATTCAAAGGCGTGGGAAGCTTCGCCATTAATGATGAGTGCATTTAAACATCTCCCAAGCTCGTCCTTTATTCCCATGGCATATTCTTCTATCTCCTTGGTTATTTTTTTAAATTCTTCTTCCTTACCAGTGAGACGTGCGGAAGCTGCAGCAAATCCTAGAGTGTCGGTTGTTCGACGGCTAGGGTCGACAAAGGATTTCGCGTATTCGGATAAATTTCCTCCTGCGGCTAGAGAGTGTCGCGCTCTAGTTTTATCCCCCATACTTTCAAACACCTTTGCGGCCTCATTGAAATTCCCTTGAGCTCTTAGCATCCATGCAAGTAGTTCTGCATCTACTTGGGTCTTACTTGCAAGTTTACGTTGCTTTTTAATTGCGGTTTCAATTTGATCTCTTTGTAATAAGAATGCGACATAATTGCGTATACCATTTTGATCTAATGCGGCAACTTCTAGAAGATCTTTTGCCTGTTGATAGTTCCCCTTAATTATAAGTGAAGGGACTTCTTCGGAGATATTTCGACTGACTATTTGAGCAACCATTTTGCGAATTCCGGGATCCCGTTCGCGCTTAACAAGTTTCATTAATAGTTCGGTTTCTCCTATTTGTGCGAGTTCAACAATGGCCATTTCTCTCTCTGCTCCACCCCCTTTTCGAAACTGATTAACAAGTTTCACGATATTCTTTGACGTTTCTGGGTATAGTCCTAAATCAAACTCTTCGAGAATTTTACTGCCTCGATAACGCATTTCTGCATTGCCATTCTTAATGGCTTCTCTTAGAAAAGGCTCTGCGGCATGTCCCATTTGCCATACTGTCTGCATTGCTTTTTCTCTTAATTTAAAATCGTCAGAGCTCAGTTGTTCTATCGCTTTTAGAATCTGTTCACGACCAAGTTCTTTTTCTGGTTGGGGTTCCTGAGCCAAATGTTCCAGGGAGATCATTAAGCTTATGATTCCAAGCAATGGAGTGAAAAGCGTTTGCTTTCTAGTAAGTGCCATATGCTCTATGATAGTTGCTTGTGTGCTTTGATGAAAACCTGAAATTTAGTTGGTTATTCGACTAATGTATGATTATTGCTAATTGAGTTGCGTGTGGAGCAATTTTTAGGATTCAATGGCATTTGCATGTTTCGGTTTTGACTCCTGTAGTGTGCGGGGTAATCTTAGGGCAAATATGAAAGAAATATTCTATTATTTTGTTCTTTTCGTTCTGTCATCTTTACTCACATTCCCTGCAATTTCTCAGGAAATGAAAGTAGGAATTGTTGATATGAATAGAGTTTTTGGTGAATACCATAAAACCAAAGAAACTGAAAAAGAAATAGAGAAAAAGCGAAACACTGCGCGTAAGGAGGTTTCAGAGCGTGATAATGAGCTCAAAGAAAAAATAAAGGAGCTTAAAGATTTGGAACGGGAAGTTGCAGATCCTGTGAGTAGTAGAGAGGTTCGGGCTGCTAGTCAGAAACGAGCTCAGATAATTGCTAATGAGGCGCGAACTATGCGTGATGAGGTCCTTGATTTTGCAAGAAAACGTGAAATGCAATTAATGGAAATGTCTAAACGTAAGAGGGGCGTTATCTTAGAGGAAATTCAACTTGCGGTTAGTAAGCATTCCAAAAAAGAAGAATATGATTTAGTATTTGATAAGTCAGCCCGTGGCACTAAGGGCATAAGTTTTCTTCTGTATTCAAAGGATGCTCGTGATTTCAGCTCAAAAGTGATTTTGGAGTTGAATGGTGAATGACCTAATTCCTGGATCTTTTATTTTTATTTATTCCCGTCAGAAGACTATTGATTGTGGTGCTTTTGATGTTAGATACATTCTGGGTTCACAAAGGTAATGCCAAAAATGAAACTTAACCAAATTGTAGAGGCAATGTTATTTGCCTCTAAGGAGCCGATTACAACTAAGGTAATCGCAAAAATTATACGTAAAGTTTCTAAGAGGGAAGTCCCTGACAATAAATTATGTTCGGTCAATGCTAAGGAAATTGAAAAAGTTATCGATACACTTAATCGATCTTATGAAAAAAAAAGCGCGCCTTACATAATTGAAGAACGCTCAAATGGCTGGAGTTTATTTACGAGGATTGAATACGGGGTCTACCTGAGAGAGCTATTTCCCGATTTAAAGCCGACCCGACTAAGTGCTCCGGCTTTGGAGACGTTGGCAATTGTGGCATATAGACAGCCCATTACAAAAGCTGCTATAGAAGCTGTTCGTGGAGTTAATGTTGATGGTGTATTGCAATCATTAATTGAAAGAGGTTTGGTCGGGATTGGGGGGCGTGCTGATTTGCCCGGGAAGCCATTTTTATATGAAACATCCAAAAACTTTTTAGAGCATTTTGGAATAAAAAATGTTGATGATTTACCTAATGCATCTGAATTGAGGCAGGTGGAACTGCCTCAACCTGAGACTGAAGTAGTTGATGGGGAACAGTTGCCTTTAACTGGTGTAAATTCAACTGATGAGGCCGAACCGAATGAAAATGATGACCATTCTCTTGAAGTTTCTGAAGAAAATGAGGATCATGATGATTCTATAGAGGAATAACTAGCTACTTACTTGCGGGATCAATGGGTCCCAATTAGAATAATTTATTTATCATTAATATGTCTCTTGATTCCATTAGGGAGCAGATAGATGCCCTCGACACTGAGTTGCTTAAACTCCTTAATGAGCGAGCTGATTTAGTACATCAGGTCGGAGAGATTAAAAAAAAGGATGGGATTGAGATATATGCGCCAGAACGAGAAGAGAGTTTGCTAAAGAGGTTGGCCAAAAAAAGCGAAGGGAGATTAACCGAAGATTCGATACGTGCTATTTATCGGGAAATCATGTCAGCTGCGCTATCTCTTGAGGAAGATCTTAAAATTGTATATCTTGGACCTCAGGGTACATGGACTCATCAGGCTGCCATAAGTAAATTTGGTCATAGTGTCAAATATTCCCCTCAGGAAAACCTCTCTGCGGTATTTGATCAAGTGGCAAGAAAAAAGGCAGACTATGGTGTGGTACCTATTGAAAATTCAACAGAAGGTGCAGTCAATCATACTTTGGACATGTTTGCAGATTCGCCTTTAAGGATTTGTGCTCAAATATTGCTGCCAATAGAAAATGCATTAATGGCAAAAGGTTCACGTGAAGATATAAAGAAGTTATACTCTCACCCACAAGTCTTTGGACAGTGCAGAGAATGGCTGCAAAAGAATTTTCCCAGCGCAGATTTGATTGAAGTCTCTAGTACTACCCGTGCGGCGTCTATAGTAGTTGATGATTCTCAGGCGGCGGCATTGGGAGGAAAGCTTGCGGCTGAGTTGAATGGCTTGGATTTATTGGAAGAGAGCATTCAAGATCGTGCGACAAATACTACAAGATTTTTGGTATTGAGTCATAATATGTGCCCCCCGACTGGTAATGACAGGACGTCTGTGATGTTTTCTGTGCGTGATAAGCCGGGTTCATTATTTGATGCATTGCAACCTTTCAATTCGTTCAAAATCAATATGTCGAAAATTGAAAGCAGGCCATCTAAACAGCGTGATTGGGAGTATTATTTCTTTGTAGATATTGTTGGGCATTGCGAGGATCCGGACCTTGCTCAAGCGCTGAGTGAACTTGAGGAACACTGTAGTTTTATTAAGGTTTTGGGCAGTTATCCCGATTCTGTAGTAAATTAGGCACATTTTGTGCTAAAAAATCCTCGAAAAATAAAGAAAATTGCTTAAAACCCTAATTATTAGCGTGTTTCACAACTCTAATAATTAAGTCTTTTGCTTTCTACTTGGTTTTTATCAGTAGCTGGTTAGATTATGCGCCCTTTTTTCAGGTTATCTTGGAAAGGCCAGAACCTCGCTATATAAGGGATGTTTACGGCTAGCCGGAAGCATTCTTAAAAATTCAACTATATCAATATTGCAACGAACCATGCCTTTAAGGACATTTCCAAAAAAGCACGGCCTATATGATCCCTCGTATGAGAAGGACAGCTGTGGTGTTGGATTTGTCGCTAACATGAAAGGGAACCCGGAGCATCAGATTGTTTTGGATGCTCTTGAGATGCTCGCTAGAATGGAGCATAGGGGTGGATGCGGATGTGAACCTAATACAGGAGATGGCGCTGGAATACTTGTTGGCTTACCTGAAGGCTTCCTAAGAAAAGTGGCTAAGGAAGATCTTGATCTTGAATTACCAGAAAAGGGTAAGTTTGGGGCGGGGCTTGTCTTTTTACCGAGAAATGAAGAGGAGAGGAAAACGTGCATTGATTCAGTAGAAAAAATTATCACAGAACATGGGCAGGTCTGCTTGGGTTGGAGGGATGTCCCGGTCTGCACAGAGGAGGCCGATGTCGGTCCAGCTGCTAGGGCGACTGAACCATGCATTAAGCAGTTATTCATAGGTGCCGCAGAAGGGATCGAGGGTGATGATTTTGAACGTCAATTATATATCATAAGGAAACGAGCTAGTCATCAACTCAGGTTTGACGAAGAATTGGATGAAAGGTTGCTTTTCTATATTTGCAGCCTTTCTACAAAAGTGATGATCTATAAGGGCATGTTGAATACTGCTCAGGTTATTAAGTATTTTAGTGATCTAGCAAACCCTGATTTTGAGACTCATCTTGCTATGGTTCACTCGCGGTTTTCTACTAACACTTTTCCTAGTTGGGATCGTGCGCAGCCTTTCCGTTTCATGAGCCATAACGGAGAGATTAATACTCTTAGAGGAAATATTAACGCGATGCGATCCAGAGAAGGTACGCTTAGCACAGATTTTTTTGGTGATCATTTATCTAAGCTCTACCCGATAATGGAAGAGGAGTGTTCTGATTCTGGAAATTTTGATAACACATTAGAATTCCTCCTGATGTCTGGCCGTTCTTTGCAAGAGTCTGTCCTTTTGATGGTTCCTGAGGCTTGGCAAAAGCACAATCAGATGGATCAAAAGAAGCGTGATTTCTATGAATATAATTCATGTATCATGGAGCCTTGGGATGGGCCAGCGTCTATTGTTTTTACTGATGGTAAATACATAGGTGCCGTTTTGGATAGGAATGGCCTTCGCCCCAGTCGCTACTATTTAACAAAAGATGACCGTGTTATAATGGGTAGTGAAGTTGGAGTCGTTGATGTTGATCCTGCTGATGTTGTAGCTAAAGGAAGACTCCAGCCGGGCAAAATGTTTTTGGTTGATTTTGAGGAAGGGAGGATGATTCCTGATGAGGAGATAAAATCAGAATTTTCTGCCCAAAGGCCATATGGAGAATGGTTGAAAAATCAGCGCATCGAGCTCAAAGATATTGATGCAGGTAAAGATGCACCAGGCCTTGATGATGATAATCTTCTGCAAAGGATGCAGGCTTTTGGTTTCACCACTGAGACTATGCAATTCATGCTGCTGCCTATTGTTAACGAAAAGCGCGATCCGCTTGGTTCAATGGGTAATGACGCTGCTCTGGCATGTTTGAGTGATAAGCCAAGAATGCCGTATGATTATTTTAGGCAGTTATTTGCCCAGGTCACTAATCCTGCAATCGATTCGATTCGAGAGGAAGTGATAATGTCTTTGGAATGTTATATTGGTCCTGAAAAGAATCTTCTTGAGACGACCGAGGGTCACGCTCAAAGGCTAAGGCTACCTTCCCCTATACTAGATAACGAGCAGCTGCATGCTCTGAAGAAAATGGACTGCAAAGGATGGAAGTCCAAAATTATTGATATTACTTTTCCGAGGTCAGAAGGTGTCAAAGGTGTAAGAAAAACTATTGAGAGAATTTGCAGTGAGACTCAAGAGGCTATTAAAGCTGGCTATAGTTTGGCTATTTTGAGTGATCGGGCGCTATCTAATGACCGTGTTCCTCTTAGTACATTGCTAGCTAGTGGAGCCGTTCATCAGTATCTTGTTAGGAATGCTTTAAGGACACAGATTGGCCTTGTGCTTGAAACTGGTGAAGCGAGGGAAGTTCATCATCATTGTTTGTTGATCGGGTATGGTGCTGACGCCATTAATCCTTACTTGGCTTTTGAAGCTTTGTGGAAAGCTAGACGCGAAGAATTTACTGATCCTGAAGAGTTTGTAGATGACAAGTCTCTTGTCGATGCATATCTAAAAGGTGTTGAAAAAGGAATGTTGAAAGTCATGGCGAAAATGGGCATTTCGACTTTGCATTCTTATAAGGGTGCCCAGATTTTTGAAGCGGTCGGTTTAAAGAATGATGTTATAGAACTTTGCTTTTGTGGAACGGCTAGTCGAGTTCAGGGTCTTGACCTTGATGAGCTTGCCGAGGAAATGTTAAGGCGTCATGCCCTTGGCTATCCTCCTCGTAATGAAGTTAGGTTGCCAACACTCCCGAATCCTGGAGAATTCCATTGGCGAGCAGATGGAGAGAAGCACATGTGGAATCCGGAATCGATATCAGCTCTTCAAGTGGCTGCGCGAACAAATGATTTTGAATCATATAAACAATTTTCTGATCACATTAATAACAGCAATAAGGCACTTTGTGCATTGCGAGGCTTAATGAATTTTAAGTCTGGTGCGAACGACGGATCGATTCCGATTGAAGAGGTGGAGCCTGCCTCTGAGATTGTGAAACGGTTTTGTACTGGAGCGATGAGTTTTGGTTCAATTTCTGCTGAAGCTCACGAGGGATTGGCGATTGCCTTGAATCGGATTGGTGGAAAGAGTAACACTGGAGAAGGTGGAGAGGATCCGGCTCGGTTTGATCCTCTTCCTAATGGCGATTCTAAACGTTCTGCTATTAAGCAAATCGCTTCGGGCCGATTTGGTGTGACGATATGGTACCTGACAAATGCCGATGAACTTCAAATTAAGATTTCTCAGGGGGCTAAACCTGGCGAGGGAGGTGAACTTCCAGGTAAAAAAGTTGACGATAATATTGCACGTATTCGTCATAGTACGCCAGGGGTTGGATTAATTAGTCCTCCACCGCATCATGATATTTATTCGATCGAAGATCTCGCGCAACTCATTCACGATCTGAAAAATGCGAATCGTGCTTCTCGAGTTAGCGTTAAGTTAGTATCTGAAGTTGGTGTGGGCACGGTTGCTTCTGGTGTTACAAAGGCCAAGGCAGATCATATTGTAATAGCTGGAGAGACTGGTGGTACAGGAGCTTCCCCCCTTACTAGTATCAAACATGCAGGGTTACCTTGGGAGTTAGGCGTAGCAGAAACTCATCAAACCTTAGTGCTTAACGACCTTAGAAGTAGAGTTGTTCTACAAACTGACGGGGGGCTTAAGACAGGTCGTGACGTTGTTATTGCCGCGCTCTTGGGAGCTGAGGAGATGGGTTTTGCAACTGCTCCACTTATCACGATGGGTTGCATTATGATGAGGAAGTGTCATTTGAATACTTGTCCAGTTGGTATAGCAACGCAGAACAAAGAATTACGGAAAAAATTCAACGGATCGCCCGAGTATGTGGTGAATTATTTATTTATGGTTGCTGAGGAGGCTAGACAAATCATGGCTGATTTAGGTTTCCGTACAATAAATGAAATGGTCGGACGAGTTGATGCTCTTGAAATGCAGGAAGCAATTGATCATTGGAAAGCGGATGGGATAGACCTAAGCTCCATACTCACTCCTGCAGAAAAACCTCATCCTGATACGGGAACTTACTGCACGGAATCTCAGGACCATGGTCTTGAAGAAGCGTTGGACATGAAGCTGCTTGAACTTGCAAAGTCCGCACTTGAAGGCAGTGAGCCGGTTAATATTGAATTGCCTATCATTAATACTGATCGAACTGTAGGAACTATACTAAGTAACGAGGTTGCCAAGGCTCATGGAGGAGATTTACTTCCAGAAGATACGATTAAAATAAAGTTTACAGGATCAGCTGGGCAGAGTCTTGGTGCTTTCTTGGCAAAAGGAATTAGTATTGAATTGGAGGGTGATGCTAATGATTATGTTGGAAAGGGTCTCTCAGGTGGCAATCTTGCTATCTATCCGCCAAAGTCTTCAAAATTTATCCCTGAAGAAAATATTATAGCTGGAAATGTTTGTTTATATGGAGCGACTGGAGGGAAGGCATTTTTCCGTGGACATGCAGCTGAGCGGTTTTGTGTTAGAAATAGTGGAGCTTATGCTGTTATTGAAGGCATAGGTGATCATGGGTGCGAGTACATGACGGGTGGTCGTGCCGTAATACTGGGTTCAACTGGACGTAATTTTGCTGCAGGTATGTCGGGTGGGGTGGCGTATATTTGGGATCCAGAAAATAAATTCCCTCCTAAATGCAATATGGAAATGGTAGAACTTGAGAAGGTCGCTGATCATGAAGATATAGAAGAACTTCGATCCTTAATTGAGGAGCATGGAAAGCTCACAGGATCCACCGTTGCTAACGGTATCCTAGATGACTGGGAAAATGCATTAAATGACTTTGTTAAGGTTATGCCAACGGACTACAAGAGAATTCTTGAAGAACGTAAAAAGGCTAAAAAGGAACTCGTTGTATAGACGGCAAAAATAAAATTTAAAATGGGAAAACCTACAGGATTTATGGAGTTTGAACGTGAGGCAGTGCCTTATCGTGATCCTCTTGAACGCCTGAAAGATTACGGGGAAATAAACACAAGCCCTTCTGAGTCTCATCTTCAAACCCAGGGATCACGGTGCATGGATTGTGGCGTTCCTTTCTGTCAATCGGGCAATGGTTGTCCTATTGATAATCTTATTCCTGAATGGAACCACCTCGTCTATCAGAAGAGATGGAGAGAAGCCATAGATCGTCTTCACAAAACTAATAATTTCCCTGAATTTACCGGTCGTGTATGTCCGGCACCTTGCGAGGGTTCTTGTGTGTTAGGTATCACAAATCCTCCTGTTACTATTAAAAACATTGAGAACACAATCATTAATCGTGCTTTTGAGGAAGGCTGGGTGACTTCGAATCCGCCAAAAGAGCGCACGGGTAAGAAAATTGCCATAGTAGGTTCGGGTCCGGCCGGATTGGCAGCGGCTGACCAACTGAACAAGGTTGGTCATGAAGTTACTGTTTATGAGCGTGCTGACCGGATTGGCGGGTTGCTGATGTATGGCATTCCAAATATGAAACTTGATAAAGGTGTCATTGAAAGGCGCATTGCGTTGATGCGTGAATCAGGTGTTAAGTTTGTGACTTGTGCGCATGTTGGAAAGAAGGAGGAATTGGAATCTGGTCATATGACGCAGATCATGGAGGAGAACGGTTGTGACATTCAATACATTGATCCAAATGATCTATTAAAAGAAAATGACGCGCTCCTTATATCTACTGGAGCTACTAAACCATTTGATCCTACTTCAAGAAATCCGGGCCGTGATTTGCAGGGGATCCAGTTCGCTATGGATTTCTTGACTCGTAACACCAAGAGTTTATTGGATTCTGAGCTAAAAAATGGCTGTTATACATCTGCTAGTGATAAGCATGTTATTGTCATCGGTGGAGGTGATACTGGGGCAGATTGCATAGGGACTTCTTTGAGGCATGGATGTAAGGATGTCGTTAATTTCGAACTATTAGATAAGCCTCCGGTTGAGCGTGCAGCGAATAACCCTTGGCCGCAGTGGCCAAGAATCTATAGGCTCGATTATTCGCATGAAGAGAACAAAGCGAAAAACGGTGATGATCCTCGTACATATCACATCCTTGCAAAGGAATTTGTTGATGATGGTAATGGCAAGGTTAAAGGGGTTAAAACTGTGGGAGTTGACTGGTCAACGCCAGTTGAAGGAGGGCCTCCATTTAGTGAGATCGAAGGTACAGAAAAAGAATGGCCGGCAGATTTGGTGTTACTTGCTACAGGATTCGTCGGGCCAGAGCTTCAACTGGGAGAGCTGTTAGATGTGGAGACTCAAAATCCAAGAGGGAACTGGCAAACTTTCATTGGTGAGCATGGTGAATTCACTACAAATATTGAAGGTATATTTACCGCCGGAGACTGTCGTCGAGGGCAGTCCTTAGTAGTTTGGGCAATAAACGAGGGTCGTGGCGCTGCTAGGGCAATTGATATTTATTTAATGGGTAATAGTCTTTTACCTGCCCCTGGAATTACTCAAGGAGGAATAGCTGCGGCCAAGTAGTTGGCAGTATTTTCATTTTGAACCGGTTTGGCTCAGGGTAATTGATGTTATTTTTAAAGATAATAATTCAGATTTATTTTAGATATGCCGTCAGATGTAAATGAGGCTTGCCCTGTGTTACCGTTTATCGCGAAACCTGTTAGCGCTAAAGATTCGAGAGCTATTGGACAAGAAAGAGGAGAGTCTTTTTACAGAATGTGTCTCGAATATGCGCAAACAAAATGGATTAAGGGATTGCCAGCTCAGGCCCTTTTGCAATTGAATCGAGCGATGTCTGCTGATCTCTCGGGCGAAGAAGAATGTTTGCAGCAGTATTCGGTTCTCTATGCTTCCGTTAAATGGATTTTGATGGACCGTCCCGATAAGAGGGGCCAATTTCTGGCAAATCCTCGTAGGCATTGGCAGCATTATGCAACGAGAATGTCTGGTCCGCGTGCTGAAATAAGGACTTGGCGATCTTGGGCATGTTTTGCAATTGCTTCCCGAGTTTTACCTGATTCTAAATTTCCTAAAGACATGCAACAAATACAGGCAGAAGGAACATTTATACCTGATGAAAGTAAGATTGAAGATATGCTTTATCTTATTGGTTTAGCGGGGGAATGCGAAATATGGAAAAAAGTAATTAAAAGCTAAAATTCAGGAATTAAAGGGTTGTTATTGTTGGTTTTTTTAACACTTCTCATTGTTCCCTCTTGACGGTTATTGCTTGGCGGGGAATGATCACGGTCCAATGTCATCTGAAGCATTTCCAGAAATACAGAAAATTCAATACGAGGGTCCAAGTTCAAAGAATCCTCTCTCATTCAAACATTATAACGCTGATGAGGAAGTCGGTGGTAAAGCAATGAAGGAGCATATGCGTTTTTCAGTTGCTTACTGGCATGCGATGCGCAATCCACTTGCTGATCCTTTTGGAGGGGGGACTGCCCAACGACCCTGGGATGATGGAAGTGATTCTGTTGAGAATGCTCAGAACAGAGCGCGAGTTGCATTCGAATTTATGGAGAAATTAGGCGTGGAATATTATTGTTTTCATGACCGGGACGTTGCTCCTGAACTTAATACCCTTGAGGAATCAAATGTAGCCCTTGATGCTGTAGCAGATGTATTAGCTGAGGAGCAGGAACGAACAGGGATAAAGTTATTATGGGGAACGGCGTGTCTGTTCGCACATTTTCGTTATAATCAGGGTGCGGCTACAAGTCCCAATGCCGATGTCTTTGCCTATGCTGCTGCACAAGTTAAGAAGGCGATGGAAGTGACTCATAGGTTGGGTGGAAAAGGTTATACATTTTGGGGAGGCAGAGAGGGCTACTCGACGCTATGGAACACTGATCTTAAACGTGAGTTGGACCATCTGGCCAGATTACTGCACATGGCGGTGGATCATAAAAAGAAGATTGGGTTTGAGGGACAGTTTTATATCGAACCAAAACCAAGAGAGCCTTCGACGCATCAATACGATTCTGATGCGGCGGCTTGTCTTAACTTTTTGCGTGAGCATGATCTTCTTGATCATCTGAAACTTAACCTTGAGACAAATCATGCAACACTAGCCGGTCACACAATGATGCATGAAATGCGGGTAGCGGCCTCTGCTGGAGCTCTTGGATCTGTGGATGCGAATACGGGAGACGAGCTCATCGGTTGGGACACTGACCAGTTCCCAACGGATATCTACCTCACAACACAAATAATGCTGGAGATTCTTGAAGTGGGTGGATTTACGACTGGGGGACTTAACTTCGATGCCAAGTGTCGAAGGGAAAGTTTTGAACCGGTTGATTTATTTCATGCTCATATTGGAGGGATGGATGCATTTGCTCGAGGTTTAAAAATTGCGCATGCAATTCGTGAGGATGGGCGCCTCAGTGATTTCGTTAATGACAGGTATTCGAGTTATGATTCTGGGATCGGAGCAAAAATTGAATCTGGTGACGTTGGTTTTGAGGAACTTGAAGCGCATGTTTTGGCTAATGGTGAACCAGATCTTAAGAGCGGTCGTCAAGAAATGCTGGAGAATCTGATTAACGAATTCATCTAAGAAATTATAACTGCATTTAGAGCGCGATTAAGAGAACATATCTTCGCTTTACTGTAAATTATTTGCGAAGATGTTTTTCAGAACAGATCCGAATCAACCTGGAACATTGCGTTTCCGGTTATTTACTTTTCCGATTGCTATTCATTGGTCTTTTTGGGTAATACCTATTCTATTTGGTGCAGGTGGAGGAGGAGATCCAGTTGAACAGACCCGGTCTTTATTAATACTGGTCATCGTTTTTTTTATTTCGATTCTTGGACATGAATTGGGTCATGCATTTGCTTATCGATGGTACGGAGGGGAACCAAGTATTTTCATCCATGGGATGGGTGGTGTGGCGGCCGTGCATGGATACTATACAAGAAAACAAATAATAATAATTACTATTGCGGGACCCTTATTCGGATTTGCAATGGCAGGAATTTGTTATGGAATTTCACGTTTAGCCATTGATTGGCAATTAGCTGCAGGTGCTTATTTGAGTTATTTTTTAATTTTGATGATTTATTTAAATGTTTTTTGGTCTTTCTTAAATCTTCTCCCCATTATGCCATTGGATGGTGGACAATTACTTGGGCATATAATGAATGATAAGAAGCCGGTGCTTCGGGGAAAAATAGGAGCTTTTACTGCTTTTGTTGCAGGTATCATTTTGTTGCAGCTGGGATATATATTTGGAATGATTCTTTTTGGATTCCTTGCTTATCAGAATTTGCAGGCAGCAGAACGTGCCAAAAGAGGCTATTGGTAATAAATTTTAATTTAGTGTATCGGTAATAATTATGAATGAGGAGCACCTTGAAGATCTAATTACATATCTAAAGTTTCCCAGTATTTCTACAGACAGTGCTCATTCCAATGATGTAAAGGATTGTGCAGAATGGCTCAGAAACAAAATGATTGATCAGGGTCTTGAGTCTCAGATTCATGAGACGCCAGGGCATCCTATAGTGATGGGAAAGAATGAGCATCGTGAAGGGCTGCCAACGATCATGATTTATGGGCATTATGACGTTCAACCAGCGGATCCGATTGATCTTTGGGAATCGTCTCCATTTGAGCCTCGGATTGATGATGGCAAAATTTATGCTAGGGGTTCAACGGACAATAAGGGGCAGAACCTTGCTCACTTACTAGGTTTAGGTGAAATAATTAATGAAGAAGGTGAGCTACCTGTAAACGTTATTTTACTCGTTGAGGGTGAGGAAGAGATAGGCAGCCCAAACCTCGGGCCATTTCTGGAAAAGTATAAGGACGAACTCGAGTGTGATGTTATAGCAGTTTCAGATACAGGAATGATAGGGCCGGGAATTGGTACTTTTACTTATGGGTTAAGAGGTATTGCCTGCATGGAGATTACAGTTCATGGTCCTTCAACTGATTTACATTCCGGGGTTTTTGGAGGATCCATAGCAAATCCATCGACAGCTATAGCAAAACTCATTTCAAGCCTTCATGATCCTGACGGGAAGATAAAAGTGGCGGGCTTCTATGATGATGTAAGAGAAATCCAAGAATGGGAGAGAGATTCCTGGGCTGGGCTTCCTGTCAATGAAGCTGAGACACTAGAGCTTACAGGATCCAGTGAATTATTTGGCGAGAACGGTTTCACTGATGCCGAAAGGAGATGGGCCCGTCCCACTGCTGAGGTGAATGGCATAGGCGGTGGGTATCAGGGAGAGGGGTCGAAGACCGTGATCCCATCCAAGAGTTTTGCTAAACTTTCTTTTAGACTGGTTCCTGATCAGGATCCTGAAAATATACTAAAACTTGTTCGAGAGCACCTTGAATCGCACCTTATTCCTGGCACAAGAATAGAATGCGAGTTTGGGCACAGCGGGAAAGCTTACCTGATGGATCCTCAGTCTGCTTATGGTAAAGCTGCTCAAAATGCTCTTAGGGAAACCTTTGGCCGTGAGCCGGCTCTTATACGGGAGGGAGGAAGTATTCCTATCGTTCAGACCTTCAAGGATGTATTAGGAACTGACACCTTGTTGCTTGGCCTTGCCTTGCCCGATTGCCAGATCCATGCTCCAAACGAAAATTTTCTTATCAAGAACTTTTATGATGGTATTCGTCTCAATCGTCTATTGATTAGAGAAATTAGTAATTAGATTGTTACTGTTTTATTTTTCCATTAGGAGTTGAACAAAACGCAATCCACTAGCTGTTAGTTTAGCTTTGTTTTTGCTTCCAGTGAGTCGAGATCTAGTGTTCCATGAGTGGGGCGTGGCTGAATATTCGACCCAACTAATTGTAGGTGAGTTTACTTTCTTATTATGAGGGCTAATGCCGAGTGGAATTCCTGACCGACTCATTGTAATTTCCCATGATGGATTGTTGGTGGCATCTGCCATGTTCTTTGCTAGCCAAGGGTAAGACTTCATGATTAACGGCATGCCCTTGTTGGGAACTAATAATTTCCAATAGGGGTTAGTTGTTTTAATGAATTGCGGTAATGTTATCGAGGGGTTCTTTTGGTGTTCTTTGTACAGTCTTGAAATATCAATTCCGGCAAGATTAATTCCATTGCAGAGTCCATGTTTATTCGGCGCGACATAGTGTCTACGATACCACCTTTCAAAGTTTCGGCTGATCATCAAATTGAGTTCGAGATGCAAATGAGCGCGGGTCTTGTCGATTCCGTCGCCTGTATATCCAAGTGTAGCAATACCTGTGCCTGGCCTGACTGATTGCCCGACTTGGCAAGAAATGTCTGCGAGGTGAGCATAAAGGCTATAAAACTTTCCATAACCCCAATCGTGTTCTATTACCACGTAGCGACCGTAATTACTTGCTCCTGCCGATCGGCTTGCATGCATCACTTTACCAGAAGCGATTGAACAGACTTTATCCAAAGGAACTCCTCTTGAATTTCTTTCGATTGGCCTAATGTCAACGCCTTCATGAAATTTAGAATATATTATACTCGATGCAGTTCTTTTTGGATTTCGCACATAACCATATTTTCCACCTTGCCAAGGTTTACTTGGCTGCCCCTCAAAGGATCGGTTTGTGTACATATAGAACTGAGAAATATCCGGGCTGAATATAGCTTTGTTCGGAGTTGCTAAGACAAGTTCTAGTCGTTTGTATTGTGCTTCACATATTATCGATAAACCGAACCAAAAAATTAATGAGGATATCCTAACCAACATTATCAGATGCGTTCCGATTTGCATGAATTGCTTACTTAATTAATTTGAAAGCAATTAGGATTAATCGATGGCAGGTGGTGGATTTATAGTTGGGCCTTCTTTTTTTGGCGCAATCAATCGCAGTCCTGCATCTTTAAATCTTTCTATGTGCTTTTCATTAAACCCTTTCCAGCAAGTAAGATATCCATGAGATATGGGGCCATCAATTACAACAAAATCAATGGGATCATTTCCAAACACGGTAAAAAGTTTCCGATTCGTGGCAACAGTTGAAAGAGTTTGTAATTCTGTAGCTGCTTTCTTTTTTAGTTTAAAGGAGATTCCAAAACTTTCGCCCTTCTCTGTGAGGAATGGGTAAAATCCTTCTACATCTTTTTGATTAAAAATGGGCTTAATCAGTACCTGATGCACTTTGGAATTGATATTAATCTTAACGGTGTCTTTTTGAGACTCAGATTCTGCGGATTCAAGATAAAAACCGATCTTTCCAGAATCTTTACGTTTTGCTGCAATCGAAAACAACAAAAGAAGAAAAAGAAGGAATAGTTTAAATCTCTTAATCATTTAGACATTGAACCACAGTCAAAATTTCACGCAACCAGCATTATTAACTTACTTCAAGTCATTTAATATTTGTTAAATGGGAAACATTAAACATCTATAATAATAGTATATTTTTTATAATTTTGAGGAATTATATCAGATGCTAATAATTTTAAGGCAATTCGGTATACTTAAATGTTCATTTTGGTAGTCGAAATTGATAAATTTAAGAAAGGAGTAAAAATGATATTAGATGCCTTGCATGATCTACCAGTAAGAGGCTAAATTCTGCCCCAAACTATTATTTTTTTCATTTTCCGTATACTCCAAAAACAAACCCCCAGAATTGAATATGGATGCACCTAAGGAGCTCATTACAGAAGAGCAGCTCGATCCCAAACAAGTTACACTTTTTCTTAAAGCACAAAGTGCTATTGAGTTGTCGAATTATGATTATGCTTTGAGCATTCTTCATAATATATTAAAAGAAGAACCTTCTTTCTTAAAGGGGCGGGAAATATTAAGAGCGGCTCAAGGTGCGAGGTGGCGTACTTCTGGCAAGAAAGGCAAGAGTCTTCTGTCGGGAGGAATGTTGAAGGTTAAGAATAAAATTAAAAAGGATCCTCTCGGAGCTATTGAAGAAATAGAAAAAAAATTAGATAACGATCCATATAATGTTGAAGCAAATACCCTCTTTTACGAAGCCTTCATGGCTGTAGGAATTCCTGAAGTTGCCACTTTCGGATTAGAAACTATTCGTGAAGGTCATTCAAGTAATTATAAAAACCTTCATAAGCTTGGTGATCATTACTTGGCCCAAGGAGATGGGACAGAAGCTGCAAAGATTTATGACCAGATAGTTCAGTCAGATCCTACTGATGGGGAGGCTCGCAAAAAAGGTAAAGATGCGTCTGCGCAGGCAACGATGGCTAAAGGTGGCTGGGGTCTTGCTGACCGTTCCTTTAAGGATCTCCTCAAGGACCAGGATGAAGCTCAGAGTCTTGAGAGCGCTGCAAGGATCGGTGCAACGAAGGAACAGATGGCAGCTCAGCTTGCAGATCTCGGAGCCCAATATTCAGAAGATCCACAGAATCTTAATGTTGTTAAGAAGATAGCGGATCTGTATGAGAGGTTGGAAGATTGGGAGAATTCGGCATCTTATTATGAATATGCTTTTTCATTGAGCGAATCTGATGAAACGCTTCAGCGTAAAGCTGAAGATGCTAAAGATAATTTAAGGACTCAAAAGATTAAGAATTTGGAATCGGATATTGAAGGAGGAGGAGATGGCGTTGAAGATAAGAAGGCACAACTGGATGAGTTGCGAAATGCTTCGATTGAACAGCAAATAAAAGAAGCTGAGATTCGCGTTGAACGTAATCCGACAGATCCTCAGCTTCGTTTTGATCTTGGTTCGCATTTATTTACAGCGGGGCAGTATAGAGAAGCGATCCCTCACCTTCAAAAAGCAAAAAACAATCCGCACATCCGTATTCGTTCTATGCTCATGCTAGGACGGTGCTACGATGAAATGAAAATGTATGACTTGGCTGTCAGTTCTCTGAACGATGCTAATGGAGAGCTCTTTGCTATGGATAATACAAAGAAGGAGATTTTATTTAATCTTGGATTGGTATATGACAAGTTAGGTGACAAGGATAAATCTCTTGAAAGTTTCAAAGAGATTTACAATGCGGACTATGATTATAGAGACGTGGCTAAGCGCGTTGAGGGATCCTATTCTTAGAATAGGAAACTGTAATAACTTAATTAGATCGTTCCGTGTGTGAGTTGGCGGAATGATGGTTGGGGCGCATATCTAATTAGGGCTTGCGTTGAATCATCGCAATAAGATTTAATTGAGAAAAATCACATTATTAGGTAGGTGTCTACACAAACTGATATACCAAGGAAATCGATTTATAGATTATCGATTTACCAGCGTTGCCTCGAAAGGCTCAGAGAGAATGGTCTTGAAACTGTTTCTTCTAATACTCTGTCAAAAGCTGCTGGTGTGAAATCAACTCAGTTAAGGAAAGACTTGGCGTATTTCGGGCAATTTGGAACTCGGGGACTTGGCTATAATGTTGAAGCATTGATTGAAGTTATTACAGATGTCTTAGGAACAAATAGTCTATTACCTGTTATTTTAGTGGGAGTTGGTAATTTGGGTGCAGCGCTTCTAAGATATAGCGGTTTTATTAAAGAGGGATTTGAGATTTCTGCTGCTTTTGAAGCTGATCCAAATCGTGCCAAGTTAGTGAAGGCAAATGTGCCTGTAATGGATGCTTCCTTAATGGCTCAATACGTTAATGAGAATAACGTTAAGATTGCCATCTTGGCCGTTCCTCCAGAAACGGCTCAAGAAGTGGCAAACAATCTTGTTCAGGTAGGAGTCCAAGCATTCCTCAATTTTTCTCCGACCGTATTGAAGACTCCCGATAATGTTATTGTAAATTCTGTTGATTTAGCTTTAGAGCTTGAGCATTTGAGCTACTTCGTCAAATAGTCAGTGCGCTTCGGATTTTACTTCGTTGATATGTTTCATGAAAGGTGGCAATGTGGATCCATAAGAGAATGATGATTTCTGCTCATATGGGGAGTATTTATCTAACGAGGTTCTGATGATAATTAGGCAACAAATAAGATTAGCAGTCTTTGGATCTGTTGTTTTGCATTTGCTTTTTGCTTTTGGAATTACAACGATGCTTGCCTATAAACGTTCTCTCCCGCCGAGCAATGATGATTTTAAAAATGCATTGGATTTAGGTTATGGTAATAACCTATCTTCTTTTTCTGATTTCACGTATGCGTCTCGTGAAATTGGTGAGCCAGTTCATGATGGGGCGTCTATTGGCGGATCAGTTTGGTGGAAATGGAATGCGCAAGAAGAATGTGAGGTTGAATTAAATGTGGATTCAATTGATTTTGAAGATGTGGTGGGAGTTTACAGGGGATCTATGATCGAAACTTTAGTCAAAGTTGCATCGAGTAAAGAGGTGGAGAGTAAATCATTGGTGTTCTCTGCCGAGCCGGGAACTTTATATCATTTTGTAGTAGCCTCTACTCAGCCAGATATGGAGGGTTCGGTAGAATTGCAAATAGATGTCAGAGGCGAGGAGGAAGAAGAATTAATAGTTTTGTTGCCGGAAATGTTTATTCGTGACGATCCAGATGATCTTGAAAAGGAAAATATATATATAAGAACTGAATCCAATAGTCCTTCGACTATTGCCCTCTCTAATACGGATTTGGAATCAGATCGCAATACTTTGGCGACAAGTGATTCTCAACCTTCAGATGAGGGGGAAGATGCTGTTCCAAATATTGATGGGAGGGATTTTCCATTTGGAGATCTTGCCAAAAAGGATTATGTGGATGGAGAAAAAGAGGATGAAAATTTCCTACCGATCCTTCCGCAATGGGCACCAAAGAAAAAAATTAGTATAAATTATAACTCTGAGAAAAAGAATGATGAAAGTAGAAATGAAAGATCTGAGGTAAAAGAAAAAGAACAGAACGACTCGGCTGAATTGTTTTCTGAAACTTTGATTAAGAAACCGGAATTCGAAGAGAAAGATCTCATTGAATCGGAACTTAACAAAAAAAATAGTGTTAATAATTCTGATCCAACTGAATTTCAAAAAAATAAAGAATCTGAAGTTATCGCTGGAGACGGTCAAGAATCTTTAGTGCCTGAAGAATTAAATTCTTCGAACCAATTAAATGAAAGAGTTCCTGTTCATGAGAAACAGAAGAAAGCCTTTCAGGTCCATTCACCTAAAAAGAAGAGCATCGGTAAATTAAGTAATCTTGGTCAGGCGGCTTTGGATGTGGAAGAAACGGTGCTGGGTCATTACAAGAAGAAGGTTGATTTGGCGGTCCAAAAGAGTTGGCATCGTGCGCGTTCTGCCCATGCTGATTTTGTTAAATTTGGTTCTTTAAAGGTTAGGTTTTGGGTTAATGAGAAAGGCGATATAGTTGATATTAGACTTCTTCGTAACGATGCTGATCCAGTTATGGTCGATTTCTCGATTAGCGGTATACTTCGGGCAGATATCCCTCCTGTGCCAAAAGATCTCATTGAATTGACTCAGGACGGAAGGATGGAATTTGAGTATGAGATTATTATATACTAACTGAATACATGTATTACGCCGGTTTTATATCTGAATTACCTAATTCATTGAATTCTGTATACAAGTTTCTCATGGATGGAGGCGTCTTTATGTTTTGCCTTCTGGTGCTTTCTTTTTTATCAGTGACCGTCATACTCATGAAGTTGGTTTCCTTGAGAGAACAGCGAGTAGTGCCTAAAAAAGTTCAGGAAGCAATGCGTGGAACTCAGGAGTATATTGATACAGATAATGTTATTAATCTTGTCAATTGTTTGAGATCGAATCCATCAGCTCTTTCTCGCATTGGCTTAGGTGTCATTGAAGGCGCCCCTTCAAGCCGTATAGAATCATCTTCAACAGCCGAAGCAGGAGCAAGAGAGGAGATTGTAGTTTTGGAAAGAGGAATTGCTCTTCTAGAGGTAGTGATTACAATTGCTCCTTTACTTGGTCTCTTGGGAACTGTTTCGGGTCTCGTTGGAGTTTTTAGTAATGTTGATACTGAGGGGGATGGAAGCTCTCGCGTGCAAGTTTCTAGTGGCATTGCAGAAGCTTTAAATACGACAATAGCAGGCCTTGCTGTTGCTGTTCCTACAGTGATAGCACATAGTTATTTTACTAAGAAATTAGAAAGGATGGGTGTTCGGATGGAAGTGCTCACCGACAATCTAATTTCAGCTTTCTATAAAAACCCATCCGAAATACTTTATTCTAAACTCAAAGGGTTAGTAGGGGGGAAGGAAAAATAAGGGGTAAATAATTAAAGCTAATGAATTTTGTTAGTAAGCGTTCTACTAGGCCTTTGGTCCCCATAGTTTCTCTGATTGATATCTTAGCGATTCTATTAATTTATTTCATACTCACTTCTGCTCCCAAAGAAGATAAGGCTTATGTTAGTATTACTCTTCCTAAAGCAAGCTCTTTGGCCAAAAAGGTTGAAACTGAATCAAGGATTGAGTTGGCTCTTACTGCGGATTCGAAATTGATTCTTGGTTCAGAAGACGTTCCTCAAAATCAATTGGCAACGAGGCTCAAACGTCTAAAGAAAGAACGTCCTGACCTTAGACTGGAACTCAAAGCTGATGAGAGGGCTCCGCTTAAAAGTCTTGTGGCGGCATGGGACGCTTTGACTCGAGCTGGATATCCGATTAAGGATGTTCCTGCGCGCATTCTAATTGATAAACAGGAGAATTCTGTACAACCGTGATTCGTGAAATTGTTATATATGGTGATCCTGTATTACGCAAAAAATGTGATTTAGTTAAGAATTTCTCTGAGGATATTAATTCTTTGGTGGATGACATGCTTGAAACAATGGTGTCTGCTGAGGGGATTGGCTTGGCTGCTCCTCAGATAGGCGTTCCAATGCAATTGGCAGTAGTGGATGTTTCTCATGATCCAGAATGCATTAGTTATTTAAGAGTCGATGGTAAGGATGTTGATCTTCTTGATATGATGCCTCTGATCTTTGTGAATCCGGAGCTTGAATTTGATGGTGAGAAAGATGTGATGGATGAAGGGTGTCTGAGTTTTCCTGAAATACGTGGTGAAGTTACTAGGCCCTATGAAGTGAAAGCTAAAGTTCAACTAATAAATGGGAATACAGTCACAATTGAGACGGACGGTTTACTTTCACGAGCTATTCAACATGAAACGGATCATTTAAATGGTGTTTTGTTCATTGATCGTATGTCAGCTGCGATCAAAATTACCTTGCGAGGGAAAGTAAAAAAAATGCAGCGTGATTATGGGATGCGATGAAAGATATTTGTTTTATAAAATTTTGATGGTTGAGTAATTATTAGGTGAATAGTCATCCAATTTCGTAATGGTTAAATTGATGGGTCCTTTGATTATAAAATTCTTGAGCCGGGCATGGCTTTTTATCCCAGTATTCTGTGTTGGCTTTTTTTTGATAGCGCCGCAAGATGCTAGTGGGAAAGGAATTTTATCGAAGCTAAAAAAAAGCTTTAAAGCTCGGATCAAAAAAGAAAAAAAACCTCCTAAGCGAACAAGTGTTTTATATTTGGGGGATTCAATGAGCATGGGTGCCTTTGGTAATGCTTTTGATGTGAAGCTTAGGGAAGCAGGATTTGAGGTTTACACATACGTTGCTGGTGGTGCTACCCCTTACTATTGGTTAAGTCGTTACGAACCGGTAGCATCTGATATTGGATTTTGGGAAAAAACTCCGACGGTGAATAGGCGTCAGAAAGTTATTAAAGAAGTTCCAAAGGTAGAGTCTTTGGTTGAAGATTGGAATCCCGATATCGTTGTAATTCAAACAGGCACTAACCTTTACTCGAGTTTGCGTTCCAAGCGTCGAGAGAAATCTGATAACATTGCTGTGGTCGAAGGATTGTGTAGAGATATGGCAAAAGCGGCAGTGAGTGGAGGTAGACGCTGTTACTGGATTGCTCCACCTTCTTCTCATCCTGAACGGTTTTCTTATGCGCTTCAGAATGAAATGAGTGACATAATGAATGATGCTGTTAGCCCCTTTGGTCGAGTATTCGATAGTCGAGACGTAACGAAATTCGTTGATCCTTATCCGGAAACAGATGGAATTCATTATGGTCCGACAGAAGCGATAGAATGGGCCCAACATGTAATATCTGATTTTTTAATTTATGCGAGGAATGATGCTGTTGGTCGCCGGGCTCTAGATCCCGACGAACCTTTTGGAGTCAAGCATATTGAAGTTAAGAAGGCCATACCTGTAGATCCATCGGCAATCGTTTGGAGCGAAATTGATGTTAATCTCCGCCTCAAAATTAAAACTGACATTCCCAGGGTCAAAGCAGTTACCTACAGGAGTTGCCTTGTTTTATATGAGTATGAGGTGCAAGAAGTGATGGGGGGTTACTATCCTTATGAGACTTTGCGAGTTGCTCATTACGGAGTATTTAATCGTAAGTATACAGCCAAATCACGTTATCGATTGGGATTTGAAAAAGCATGGAAGATGGAGCCGTTGCAAAATTATCCTACAATGAGCCGATTGCAGATGTTTGACGATTTGGATCCAGACTTTGACAAGCCAATTTATATTATTAAGCAAGAATAAATAGCCGCACATGAATCAAATGGTTAGTGGTATTGACAAATTGCAGCGACTATTGCAATCTCCGCATTTCTACTAAACTTATTATTATCGTGTTATACCTATTTCTTCAGATGGGAATTATTCTTGCTCTTGCGGCGATGCTTTTCTTTGGGCTTGGTTATTGGTATGCTTATGGAATTTTGGGTCGTAAGCGTAATAATTCAGTGGCTTCCAAGGAGAGGAAATTCCATCAAAGTAGTCATGAAGGTGATTCTAAAGATGGAAATGAAGAATCTTAAATAATAGGATTGGCACTGATTTTTTAGGATGATCCAAATACATCCTCAAGTCCTTTTCGCATGACTGCTGAGTCGGGGCTTTGTCCTGTCCAGTATTCAATCCCAATTACTCCCTGAGCCACTAACATTCCAAGGCCATCGATAACTTTACAGCCCCTTTCGGTGGCATCCTTTACAAATTGTGTTTTTGGAGGGTTTGGAATTACGTCTGCTACTACCATTTCTGCTGTTAGGGTTTCTGAATCAATGTTCAGACGAGCGTTTATATCAGGGAAAAGACCAATAGAAGTTGCATTGATAACGACTTCAGTGCCCGATGGGATGTGATAACAATTTTCCCAGTGTACGAATTCTGCATGGAATGTACCATTTATTGAATCTTTGATTTTCGTGTTGAGTAATTGAACGAGTTGTTCGCCGCGATTAACTGATCTGTTAATTATTGTTATTTTAGAGCACCCAGCAATAGCCATTTCTACGCTAATTGCTCTTGCTGCTCCACCAGCTCCAAAAATAACACATGATTTTTCACTTGGATCGGTGATTTGTTTTAGCGATGATACAAAGCCTTTTCCGTCAGTATTTTCACCGATCAATTCCCCGTTTTTATTGACTACGCAATTTACTGCTCCCATCAATTCTGCAGATTCCCCAAGGCCATCAAGATATTGGATCACCTCAACTTTATGAGGGATTGTGCAATTGAACCCCTTGAATCCAAAGGCTCGTGCACCTTTGACGGCTCTCTTGAGATTTTCTGGACTTACTTCAAGAGTTAAGTAGCGCCAATCGAGTTTTAATGCATTAAAAGCAGGCTCGATCATTGCCTGAGTCGGATTTTCTGCCACAGGGAAGCCAAAGCAACCCACGAGTTCTTGTTTGAAATTAAGTTCTTTTGCCATTTACATAAACTTTGTGCTCACGAAGGCTTGATTTCAAGTCGTCAAATGGCTTGGATTAATCAAATGACACGATATCTATCATCTTTTTTGCTTTTTTGTTTCATTGCTTTGATTGGTTGCAATAAAACTGATCCTGAATCGGGTAATAAACAGTTGCGAATAGCAGTTATCCCTAAGGGCACTACTCATGAATTCTGGAAATCAGGAGAAGCGGGAGCTAAAAAGGCAGGAGAGAAATTTGGTGTTGAAGTAATATGGAAGGGGCCTCAGCAGGAAAGTGATAGGGCGGGCCAACTAAAAGTCGTTGAAAATTTCATTACTCAGCGAGTTGATGGAATTGCACTTGCGCCACTTGATGACAAGGCTCTAGTTCGTTCAGTCAAGGAAGCACATGCAGCTGGGATCAAGGTTGCTGTATGGGATTCGAGCCTTGATGAATCTGTAGGAGAAGCCGTGATAAGTAATGTCATGACTAATAATTTTGAAGCCGGAAAGGAATGCGGGAAACGTCTCGCTTCACTAATGAATAACACTGGAAAAATCATCATGCTCAGGCACGCAGTGAATCATGCAAGTACTACTAATAGGGAAGAAGGTTTCCTTGCTGGGATAAAAGAATCGGCACCAGATATTGAATTGGTTTCAATTGATCAGCGTGGTGGGGTTTCAATTGATGAAGCCTTAAAAGCTTCAGAAAATTTATTAAACCAGTTTGGTGACAGTATTCAGGGTGTTTTCACGCCAAACGAATCGACTACTCAGGGAATGCTTCGTGCGCTTGATGAAGTTGGGCTTGCGGGAAAGATTTCTTTTGTTGGATTTGACACTAATGATACTTTGCTAAGCGCTTTAAGGAAAAATAAAATATCAGCCCTTGCAGTACAGGATCCTTTCAGGATGGGATATACTGCAGTCAAAAATATTGTAGCGTCTATTAAAGGTGAATCCTTTGAGGCCAATGTCGATACTGGGGCCGTGCTTCTGGACTTGGAAAATATTGATTCTCAGGAGGTCAAGGAACTCCTGAATCCATCTGAGAAGTAAATAACAATGCCAAGTACAGAGGACGTAAGTTCCGTGGATTCTAATTTAGCTAAGGGCTATGGAAAGAATTTCTTTGCTCTGTTGATGCCGATCAGTGGGTTAATCTTTGTATTTCTGTTATTGCTTCTGCTGATAATTGTCTATGTCCCGGATAATGTAGACAATTTCCTATCGGTTCAGAATTTAAAGATGATCCTGAAGCAAACTGTCATCGTTGGTATAGGCGCTTTGGCGATGACAATGATTATAGTCAGTGGGGGAATAGATCTTAGTGCGGGATCTGTTGTGGCTTTAGCTGCAGTCGCATGTGCTCACGCAGTGAATTGGTGTGGCGGGAATGTTTTTATAGGAGGGATCATTCCTTTGCCTGTGATGTTTGCAATTATGATTGGCGCGGCAATGGGTTTTTTAAATGGAACGATATCGGCGCGTCTTGGTATCGCTCCCTTCATCGTGACATTGGGAATGATGTTGGTCGCAAGAGGTCTTGCAGAAGGTTTTGCCGATGAGACGGTTGTTAGATCTCCCGATAATTTTCTCAAAACACTAATGATGAGGGAGCCTGATCCTAAATGGCTAGTATTTGCTTACGGGGTTTGGATTAATATTTTTCTTTTCTTGCTGATGGTTATTTTAATGCGCTTTTCGGTTTTTGGACGACGCATCTATGCCCTTGGAGCGAATGAAAAAGCGGCAAGGTACTCGGGGATTAATGTGACACGAAATCGCATTCTTATTTTTACTCTTGGAGGGGCAATGTTTGGTTTGGCTGGAGTGATGTCTTATGCGGAAATAGGTGACGGCGATCCAACGACTGCAGTTGCTCTGGAGCTAGACATTATCGCGGCAGTTGTCATTGGAGGTGCTTCACTCACCGGTGGTCGTGGAACAGTTTTTGGTTCTATGATTGGGGCAATTATAATTACGTTACTCTACAATGGATGCGTGATGTTGAGAGTAGATGATTGGGTGCAGAAAGTGCTGATAGGAGGAATTATTGTTGCGGCGGTATGGGTAGATGGGATTCGGACAAAGCGTAAATGAAATAATTATTCGTATTTCCATTTAACGATCCATGGATCATTAGTTTGTTTCTGCATTTCTTTTAGTTTTTCTTTGTAAGTTTGTAGTAATTCATAGTGCTTTGCTTCGGCTGCCAAATTTTTTGTTTCATTTGGATCCTTACGCATGTCAAAAAGTTCAAATTCTGGTCTTTGTATATATTCGTGTACGGTTTTTTTCCCATACTTTGTTGTTGGTCCCTGTTTGAATTGTGCTTGCCATGTTGGGGCTGCCCAGAGATCACTTGCAAATGGAAATGGAAGCGGATGTGCGATGTTCCAGATGAGTTTGTAATTGCGGTCACGAATAACCCTCATCGGGTAATACATCTGAATTTCATGAAATGTATGAGAAGCTCCGATTTGATCCCATCCTGAGGTTTCTTTTTTATTTAATAAGGGGAGCCAGGAACGGCCATGGAATTTAACTATTTTTTTTCCTCTATTTTCTTCTGGTGCCCGTTTTTCTGATTTCTCAAAGTTAATGAGTTTCTTTAAAGGGCCTCTTGTTTTCGAGTCGTAAGCATCGGCAAAGTTCAGTATAGAAGGAGTGATATCAATATGACTTATGAGTGCATCACTAATTAGTCCTCGTTCTTTGATGTAAGGATTTCTAACAACGAAAGGCACTCTCAGTCCAGGTTCATAAACTGTGGTCTTTCCTCCCGGCATTGCGATGCCATGATCAGAAGTGAAAATCACTAAGGTCTTATCATATTCACCTGCTTCCTTTAGGATCTGAATGAGTTGACCAAGTCCCTGGTCGATTCTGGAGCAAGACTGATAGTACTGTGCAAGTTCGGCTCTACATGTTGGGGTGTCAGGTAAGAAAGCAGGCACTTCAACTTCCTCAGGTTTGTAGAATACCTCATCGACACCTTGATGAGACCCCTTGTTGGGCCTATTTCCAAAAAGGTCTGGCTTGTGAGGTGATCCTTTATCAGTTCCTCCGCCCCTGTGCGGATCAGAAGTCGCAAAATACAGGAAGAAAGGGCGTTCATCTTTTGAGCTAATAAAATCTTTACATTGGGTTGCCATTTGAACGGCATTCCTTGAGTTCCCCTTCAATTTTGTTTCGAAGTGATAAACAGGTTCTGGAGCCACATGAAATTTTCCAATGCGAGCGGTGCGGTAACCGTGTCTGTTCAGAAGGACCGGGAGTGACTGAATGTTTTGGAAAGATGAGAACTTATGGTAATTGTGTTGATGCCCGAATTGCCCATTAAGATGATTGTGAAGCCCTGTCAAAATAACAGATCTGGATGCTGAACAACTTGCAGTTGTTGCAAAGGCATGTTTGAAGAGAGTCCCATCCGAAGCTAGTTTGTCTAGGTTCGGCATTTTAATTTTTTTGTTTCCGTAGCAACCTGCATCAGGGCTTTGATCATCGGTAACAAAAAGGACGATATTTCTTTCTTCAGAGAAAATGTAAGATAGCTGGAGAATGATTAAGGAAGATATATATAGTAGGAGCTTCATTACGTTACTTGTTTACGATAGATCATGGCACTGTGTCGACTGATTCTGTGTTATACTTTCAAGACGTCTCAAGTTGGTGTTTTTATTAGGTTATATAAGTAAGAATTGCTTTTTCATTATATGTAAATTGTCTGGTTTCATTTCCTTATTTGGGTTATTATTATTTCTGATTTGTGAATTTCATTGTTTTACTTTTAGTTGCATTTTCAGCCTTTGCCACAGTTCTGGATGCTGAGGTGACTTATAATTTTGATGTGAAGCCAATCCTTTCGGATCGTTGTTATCATTGCCATGGTCCAGACAAAAATAAACGTAAGGGCGACCTTAGGCTTGATACACAAGAGGGCATCAATCAGGCAATAAAAAGTGGTGAACTTATTGCGAGAATCACTTCTACTGATCCAGAGGAGAGAATGCCCCCTCCTAAATCGAAACTTTCCGTCACAGGAAACGAGATTTCTATATTGAGGAATTGGATTAAAGAAGGGGGAAAGGTACAAGGTCATTGGTCTTTTATTCCTATAAAAACAAGTAAAAAACCTAAAGCTAAAAGCAATGTTCATCCGATAAATGCTTTCATAACGGATAAATTAAAGAGTCTAGATTGGGATTTTCTTCCAGAGGCGTCTAAGGAAAAATTAATTCGGAGAGTTGCATTTGATTTGACTGGATTACCGCCAAGACCTGAGGAAGTTAAAGAGTATACTGAGGATGATTCTCCTGCCGCTTATTCTCAAATGGTAGATCGTTATTTGGCTAAAACTGCTTATGGAGAAAGAATGGCATCGCATTGGCTGGATATTGCTAGATATTCCGATACTTATGGATACCAAGTTGATCGAAACCGCTTTGTGTGGCCATGGCGAGATTGGGTGATATCAGCTTTTAATGATAATAAGCCATATAGTGAATTTATAACGGAACAAATAGCAGGTGACATGTTGCCGAATGCAACTGAGCAGCAAATTCAGGCTACGACCTTTTCCCGGTTGCACCCTCAGAAGGTAGAAGGTGGAAGTACTGAAGAAGAGTTTCGTGTAGAGTATGTGGCCGATCGCTTACATACATTTGGGACGGCTTTTTTGGGGCTAACACTTGAATGTGCACGCTGCCATGATCACAAATATGATCCCGTTTCGCAGAAAGAATATTACCAATTGTTTTCATACTTTCAGAACATATCTGAATCTGGTATTTACTCATATTTTACGTCTTCTGTACCGACTCCTACGATGAGAATCATGGATGATCAGAAGAAGGCTCATCTTAAGGACCTTAAACAAAAAGTGCTTGTTGCTCAAAATGCTGTAATTCCAGGTTTGAAAGAACGTTTTCAAGAATGGGTGAAAACGAATCCGAAAACCGAAGTCAAGGGGCAGGTTTTTCATCAGGATTTTGAAGGGAATCTCGGGCATAATTCCAGTGTTCCTGGTAAAATTGGTAAGGCAATTAAGCTAACAGGCGACGATGCATTTGGGACCAACGTGGGTAATTTCAGAAGATATCAGCCTTTCAGTGTTTCATTATGGATGAAGACTCCAGAGGTAAAAGAAAGAGCCGTGGTTTTTCATCGATCCAGAGCCTGGACGGATTCAGGCAGTAGAGGCTACCAATTGTTGATAGAAGAGGGAAAATTGAGTTGGTCTCTCATTCATTTTTGGCCTGGTAATGCATTGCGTATAAAAACAAAACAGCAGGTAGTTGCTGGGAAATGGGTTCATGTAACTGTGAGTAATGACGGATCAAGTTCATCTTCAGGGCTAAAAATATATATCAATGGCACTGAATCTGAATGTGATGTTATTCGTGATTATCTATACAAGGGAATCACGGGCGGTGGCGGAGATAATATTTCCATTGGTGAGCGTTTTCGTGACCGTGGATTCAAGAATGGATTAGTGGATGAGTTTAAAGTTTTTAACAGAGAGCTTACTCAGGTCGAAGTCACTAGCTTGATCAATGGAAGCCAATTTGATCCGGATCTAGAATTTTATACTTCAGTGATTGATATAAAGTCTCTTGAACAAAAGAAACAATTGGAAAAGGCTCGTGCTGATCTGGCGAATTTTCAGGAAGGGTTGCAGGAAATCATGGTAATGCGCGAGTTGGCTGAACCGAAACGTTCTTATGTATTGGAGCGTGGAGCTTACGATAAGCGTGGTAAGGAAGTATTTGCTGGCACTCCCTCTTTTCTGCCTGGGGATGGAGGTCCTAACCGCTTAAATCTCACTGAGTGGTTAATTTCTCCAGAAAATCCTCTCACTTCGAGAGTCGCAGTGAATCGGTTTTGGCAAATGTGTTTTGGGGAGGGGTTAGTAAGAACGCCTGAAGATTTTGGTAGCCAAGGACAGATCCCTACTCATCCTGAACTATTGGATTGGTTGTCTAATTATTTTATCAATTCTGGTTGGGATATTAAGAAGCTATTACGTTTTATTTTAACTTCCTCTGCTTACAAGCAAGGTTCAGACGTGCCTAAGGAAAGATTAGTTCAGGATCCTGAGAACCGGTTCATTAGCCGAATGCCACGAGCAAGACTTTCGGCAGAGATGATACGAGATCAATCATTGGCAGTTTCCGGGTTATTGTCCGCAAAACTTGGAGGGCCTCCTGTTAAACCGTACGAGGTTGCAGAGTCATTCAAACCTATGGGGAGAGATAAGGGCGAAGGCTTGTATCGAAGGAGTCTCTATACTTTCTGGAAAAGAACAGGGCCAGCTCCAGTCATGATGGCTTTAGATGCATCCAAAAGAGACGTTTGTAGGGTTAAAAGAGAAAGAACTTCGACTCCTCTACAAGCTTTAGTGATGTTGAATGATCCACAAATTAATGAGGCTTCGAGGGTATTTGGTGAAAAGATATATCAAAAGAATGATGGGCAGATTGGCCCGACTATAATCGAAATGTTTACTAATCTAACGAGTCGTGGCCCATCAGAGAAAGAGCTTAAATTAATGGAAGCGCTCTATAATGAACAGAGAGATGGGTTCTTAAAGGATCCTGAATCTGCAAAAAAATATCTCGCTGTAGGTGATTCGCCTCATGATAAGACAATACCTGAAGAAAATGCCGCAGCGCTGAGTGTTTTGGGTTCTGCTTTATTTAATTTTTGGGAAAGTGTGGCTAAATATTAAAACTTGCCGACAGCCCAGACCAGTCCTCTTGCTAGTAGATTAATAAAGACTTGATCTTTGAAGGTTTCATCAGAGTGGCCATAAGTTGTGCCAAATACACGTGCTTTACCAAATTCATTGGTCCATATCACAGCATGCTTTTTACCGGTCCTTTCGCTGACTGAAAATGCAAGCGGTTTGCTGTTGGGCCATAACTTTTCAATGACATAAAGCTCGTCTTTAGGTGTGATCCACTTTTCAGGGAATCCATTCATAATCGGATGAGTTTTAGCGAAAGGGATGACAGGGTATTGAGCTTTATGTTCGTGACGTTTGCTAGTTACTCCTAGAAATTTTCTCCAATCATCGATTTTTGCTGAACGGTAAGTATGCATTGCACAATGAATTACAAGGGCCGGTTTTCCAGATTCATGTGCCTTTGTAATTTTGCGTATGTAATCTGAATTCACTGTATCAGCAAAACATTCATTATGGATAATAACATCATAGGGATCTGCCCATTTAGGATCGTCATATAATGAGATTTGTGCTCGCGTTCCTTTTCCGCCTTCATTTATCACAGTAAATTCAATATTCACTTGTTTCTCAATGCCTGAGGTCAGTGCGGTGGCTTGAAAAGCATAATTGTGACAGCACCCCCCTGTAATTAGAAGCGCCTGAATTTTTTCCCCTGAATATAGTTTCTTTTTATCGGTTTTATTTTCTGTTTCAGCAAATGATGTAAAAGGTATTGCCGCTAAAGCGACGTATAGAGCTATTTTTTGGATCATGAATTTATGATATCACTATTATATATGATTGAGAAAGTTAAACTTTGATTGAAATTATTTCTTTTTCTTTAGATAGTATTCAATTATGAAGCGTCATTTATGTGTTGGTGAAGAATCTACTTTTGGCATGAGCCGTAGGGGAGTTCTGAATCGATTTGGAATGGGGCTTGGCGGAATTGCGATGTCAGAAATGATGTCTAATGGTAATGCTTCGGCTGCTGGGTTCGAACAAAAAACTCATTTACCAGCGAAGGTTAAAAGGGTCATTTACCTTTTTCAGAGTGGAGGGCCTTCCCAAATGGATCTCTATGATCATAAGCCCATATTAAAAGAGCGTCATGGTGAGCAGTTACCTGAAGAGGTTCGGAAAGGACAAAGGCTAACCGGAATGTCTGGGAACCAATCTTCTTTTCCTCTAGCCGGATCCCCTTTTAAATTTTCACAGCATGGTGAGAGCGGCCAATGGATGAGCGAAATTCTGCCGCATACTGCCAAGGTTGCGGATGAGCTATGTGTAGTGAAATCAATGCATACAGAAGCAATTAATCATGGGCCAGGAGTAACCATGCTTCAGACCGGATCCCAATTCCCTGGTCGACCCAGCATCGGTGCATGGTTGAGTTACGGGTTGGGATCAGCCAATAATGACCTGCCAACATTTGTTGTTATGGTTACGAAAAATAAGGGAGGACAACCCTTAGTTTCGCGTCTCTGGGGAAGCGGTTTTTTGCCCTCTGAGTTTCAGGGTGTGAGATTGCGCTCTGGAAAAGATCCAGTGCTATATTTAAATAATCCAAATGGAATTACGAGAGTTGGAAGAAGAAAGATGCTGGACAAGCTTGTTGATTTACATCGTTTACAAGTTGAAAAGGATTCTGATCCATTAATTGAAGGTCGTATAGCTGAGTATGAACTTGCTTATAGGATGCAGTCTTCGGTTCCTGAGGTGACTGATATAAGTGATGAACCTAAACATATCCTAGATCTTTATGGGAAGGGCGTAAGTAATCCTGGATCTTTTGCTGCGAACTGTTTACAAGCTCGTAGATTGGCCGAACGTGGTGTCCGATATATCCAATTATATCATCCTGGATGGGATCAACACGGTGGACTTGCAGGAGGAATTAAAGGTCAGTGCTCTGAAACTGATCAAGCCTCGGCTGCGTTAGTTACTGATTTAAAGCAGAGAGGATTGCTTGATGATACTCTTGTCATATGGGGAGGAGAGTTCGGTCGCACTAATTATTGCCAAGGTAAATTAAACGGTAACAATTTTGGGAGAGATCACCACCCTCGTTGTTTTTCATTATGGATGGCAGGCGGTGGAGTGAAGGCTGGAACGGCATATGGAAGCACAGATCCCTTAGGATATAATGTCCAGAAAGATCCAGTCCATGTACATGATTTTCATGCCACAATGCTACACTTGCTAGGAATTGACCATGAAAGATTGACCTTCAAGTATCAGGGTCGTCGCTTTAGATTGACGGATGTGCATGGTCGTGTCGTGAAGGGGATTCTTGCTTAAGAATAAAATTAATCTTTTTACAGTTACCCGATTAAGAAAAACAGCCGTTATCCCTTTTGGTTGGATTTAATAACTTTTCGTTTTCCAAATATAGAGGAACCGATGCGTACTGAAGTTGACCCTTCTTCAATCGCAATAAGAAAATCATTACTCATTCCCATTGAGAGGCCAGGCAATTTAATGCCAGTTATTTTTTCTAGCTTGTCTCTAAGGTCTCTCAGTGCGGCAAATTCGGGTCTGACCTTTTCAGGGTCAGCATCAAAGGAAGGGATAATCATTAATCCTTCAATCTCTATCCTGTCGAGTTGTAAAAGTGAATCAAATGATTGGAATAATTCTTCAGGAGAAAATCCGAACTTTGTAGATTCTCCTACGTGATTGACCTGAACATAAATTTTTGGGAACAAGCCAAGTTCATGAGCAATTGTGTTTATTCTCTCGGCGATATCTAATGAATCAACGCTGTGTATTGTTTCCGCTAACGGTAATACTTTCCTTGCTTTGTTTTTCTGAAGATGTCCAATGAAATGCCATCTGAGAGAGGACGAGAGGGAAGGGCATTTAACTTCGAGTTCCTGTACCTTATTCTCTCCAAAAATTTTATGCCCACACTCAACGAGTTCAGATACAGTCGATATTGGCCACGTCTTGCTTACAGCAATGAGCTCAATCTCTTCAGGATTTCTCCCTGATGTCTCTGCTGCACATTGTATTTGAGACTTTACTAGCTCATATGATTCACTAATTGAAATCATCACGGTAGGTAATGTCTTACGCAATATTAGCAATCATCTTAAATGCGCAAACCTGTTCAAGAAATTTTGATTTAAGAGCGGTTTTCCGGAGAATTACTGCCCGCAGTTTTGATTTTATTAGCTCTTATAAGATCCTGAGCAATGTTCAGGGCTTCTCGCTTTGTTGGTCCTAGGAAATGTGGAAAATCTGGAGTTTCTTCAGCCAGTTCTTCTTCTTTGTCTTTGGCTCTGCGCATTGATTCCTGGTCCGGTTTCTTGAAGTTGTCAAAGGCTTTAATATCATTGCTGCCGACATTTTCAAGAGTCAATCGGCTGACCTGATATCTGCCTTTTTCCTTTGCTTCAATTTTAGTAAAAAGTTTTTTACGTTCATTATTTCGTAATTTGCGTCTTTCCTTTTCTTTTTTGTTCTCTGCGAGTCGAGTGTTAATATTCAATGAAACAGTGTTCCGGTTGTTGATTTTCTTGTAACGCTTATTGTCTTCAATGATGTAACCGAATTCTTTTTCTGTCTCCACTCGTTCTTGAGATAACTTATTTAGATTGTTTTTCACTTGAGTAAGGTCATCAGTTTCATATTTCATCTTGGGGATGGAATCATGTTCGAGGGCATTTGGAAGTGAGGATTCTCCGGTTTCTAATTCATCACGGTAAGAGGGAAGAATTATATCAGGGATTACACCTTTTAGCTGTGTCGAGCCTCCTGCGATTCTATAGAATTTTTGAATCGTTACTTTTAAAGCGCCAGCTCTTTCCTTGGTGTCTTTCGGGAAGATAGCAGGCATGTACTGTTTGACAGGCATGACTGTTTGTACTGTTCCTTTTCCGAAAGTGGATTTGTCACCAACAATCACAGCACGTCCATAATCTTGAAGTGCCGCAGCGAATATTTCACTGGCTGATGCGCTGCTGCGATCAGTGAGTACTATCATTGGTCCATCGTACACAGCGGTGGGAACTTTTGATTTTTTGTTGGTTATTCTTCCCTTGCCATTTTTGGCTTGTACTACTGGCCCTCCATCAATAAAGAGACCAGTGAGACGAATCGCCTCTTCTAGTGAACCTCCTCCGTTACTTCTAAGGTCAACGACGAGCGCTTCTATGTTCTCTTTTTTCAAGCGTTCTAAAAGCCGCTTAACGTCGCCACTGCAGCTAACCGTTCCACGTTCCATGTCTGCATAAAAAGCATAAAGATTAATCCAACCTATCCGGTGTTTAGTTTTTTTTGAGTCATTGATTTCAATGAGTTCGGCGTTTGCTGCTTTGTCCTTGAGTTTGACTTCGTCTCTGACAATGGAAATTAATTTTGTTTCTGCATCGTCGGCTGCGTCCGCTGGGATGATCTTAAGGATGACTGTCGTATTTTTTTCTCCTCTGATCTTGTCTACTATCCGATTAAGTTTCATGAAGAGGATATCCATCATTTCTTTGCCCTTTCCCTGAGACACTCCCACTATCCTGTCTCCAATCTGTAATTGGCCTCCTCTATCAGCAGGGCCTCCAACTACAAGTCCTTGTATCTTAGCTGCACCATCATCCATACCCAGGAGAGCTCCTATACCGACTAACTTGTTTTGCATTCCTACTCGGAAATTTTCAAGTTCGGATTGGCTAAAATATTCAGAGTGAGGATCGTAAACTTGTGACAGAGTTGAAAGGAAAAAATTGCATGCTTCCTCCTCGTCATTCTCATCCAGAGTTTCCATGAATCGGGTGTATCTTTTCAGGATTTTTTCCTTGGGCGATTCATTTCCATCTTCTCCAAGAATATCTTCGAGTTTTTTCCCTAGTTCCTTAGCTCGGTCACGTTGACGATTTAATCTCAATTCTTGTTCCAATAATTGTCCTTCTAGGATGTTTTCCCAGAGCTGGTCTGCAGCTTTAGCATCGGCTGCCCATGCTGATTTTTTGCGCCGTTTTTCCACTGTCCTGTTACTGTCAAATTTGAATTCTTTCTTGCTAAGAGTTTCTTCAATTTTTTTCACGCGATCAGTTACTCTGTTTACGTAAAGCGCATATATATCTGTTGCAGGTTTTATTGAACCTTCAAAGACGTAGTCATCGAGCGTTGTTTTGTATTTTCTTTGAAATGAGTCAATGTCCTTTTGGTTGAAATATAGTTTATTAGAGTCAAGGAACTTGATATAGGCTTCTAGAAACTTCTCTGAAACTTCATCTTCAAAATCAGTCTTAGAATAATGATTGTTTTGTATTAGATTAGCTACGTATTGTGCGATGGTTCCATAGTTTGGAGCAGCGCTTATAGTAGTTAAGAAAAAGAAGCTGCCTAAAAGGCAAGAAAATAATATGGAAAAGGCTTTCCTTTTGATATTCATTGTTTCTGAGGGGTGTCACTTAAAGTGACAGGGAATAAGTTGCTTTAAGTTAAATTGTCTCCTATTCAGTCAAAAGTGTCTAATCATTTTAGTCTTAACGTTAGTAATAATAATAGCATTGATTGTCTCGTTTATACTGGAGGTATCTGTGCGACTAATGGATATTTACTTAAAGCGCCAGAAGGAGCAATTTTGTTTGATGCTCCAGAAGGTATTTTAGAGTGGATCATTAAGGAAGACGTTGATATTGAGTTACTTATACTTACACATCAGCATTTTGATCATGTCTTGGCAGCGGCAGAAGTTTCAGAGCATTTCAACTGCCCTATTTGGGCATTTGCCGAATATGACACCTCATTGACTCTCGAGAGCCTCTTTCAAGATACTGGAGGACCTTCAATTAATGTGAAACCTTATCAAATTGATAGAGTCATTACAGAGACCAAGGAGGATGAGATGTTGAATGTCTCAGGTATGTCAATTCATGTCAGTCACGTTCCTGGACATTCTCCTGACAGTATATGCTTCTATTTAGAGCAGTCTAAGGTGCTATTTGGTGGGGATGTGCTTTTTCAGATGAGTGTTGGGAGGACCGATTTTCCGAATGGAGATATGGATCTTCTAGTGGATGGGATTCGTAAAAAAATATTTCCTTTGGATGATGAAGTCACAGTATTCCCTGGTCATGGTTCAGAAACTACCATTGGTTTTGAGAAATCGAATAATCCTTTTCTTGCCAGTTCCTAGATCCTTTAGTTTTTTTCCTTCACTGTAAGGGACCGTGTTGTTTTAGGCCACTTAAAAGCTGAAACGATGAAAATGATTCCAATTAGAATCATGAACGTTGAGAAGAACTGCCCCCTAGTCAAAGATCCGATATACCCATCCGAAGGTTCACGGAAACATTCTCCAGCGATTCTAAAAACGGCATAGCCTATAAAGAATGTGCCGGTAAGGATCCCGTGATGAAGACTGGGACCTTTTTTTCTAATGAAGTAAAGAATAATAAATAGAGCTAACCCTTCAAGCAATGCCTGATAGATTTGTGAAGGATGCCTGGCATTCAGGTAATCACGAAGGATGTCCTGTACAGCTTCACTTTCTCTGGCTTGTTCAATGACAAATGTGTCTTGTTCAAAAAGAGATTTATCAGAAACCTCTGTAAAATTTGAAGGTCTCAAAGCATTGCTGAGATCTGTTCGATTTAAACCATCTGGTGACGCAAATCCAGGTTCGCGAATTTCTTCAGGAAACTGAACGGCCCATGGGACATTTGATTTTCGGCCATAAAGTTCTCCATTAATAAAATTGGCAAGCCTTCCGAAGCAAAGTCCAAGTGGTGCAACGGTGCAAAGGTTATCGCCTATTCCTCGCCACCCCACCTTGTATTTTCTCGAGTAAATAAAAGTAAAAATGATCAATCCGGCAATTCCTCCATGACTTGCCATCCCTCCTTCGAGAAAATAAAAGAATATTTGAGGGCGACTGATAAATTCCTCAAAGTTATAAAGAAACATGTATCCGAGCCTCCCACCTGCCATAGTGCTCAGAGCTCCATAGGTGATGAAGTCTTGAAGTTGTGATTGTCTAAGCTCAGAATATCCGAGCCTGACGAAGCGTTTGAGAAGGAAGTATGCTGTTATGAAAGCCGCAACATAAGCTAATCCATACCATCTAATACCGATCGATTCACTGAATCGGATTAGAAAGGGGCTTAGATCATGAAGGTAATACCCTATTAGCATTGAGACATTAAATGGTAAGGACTTAGAGAATAAGTGAGTCTATAACGATGTCAAACAAGGTCAAGAAGGTGGCGTTTGGGAAGCAACCCAGAGTTTAGATGAAAACTAACAAATATGAACCCATACATCTCTTTTTCATTCTAATAAGTTAAAATATTAATCATTGATAGCACTCAATAGTATTCCATTGGACTTCTTTTCAAAACGATTTGCATCAAAAAATATACTAATCTTATCTTAAGATAACAACTAACCAAAAATCTATGAGGAAAAAAATCCCTATTAAATATCTTCGATTTTCGATTCTGGTAAGCCTATTAATTATTCTTACAGTTTTTTCCGGCACATTGTATGCTGATCGTCCTAATATTCTCTTCTGCATTTCTGATGATCAGAGTTACGTCCATGCTGGAGCCAATGGAGATCCTGTCGTGGAGACGCCGGCATTTGATAGAGTCGCTCGTGAGGGGATTCGTTTTACTCATGCGTTTTGTGATGCTCCGACCTGTGGGCCATCCCGCAGTGCTATACTTACCGGACAGCATATCTGGAGGCTTGAAGAAGCGGGAAACATTCACAGTACCCTGCCGAAGAAGTTCAATACCTACACGGAATTACTTCAGGGTTCGGGATATGCTGTTGGCTATACAGGCAAGGGATGGAGTCCGGGGCGCCTCGAGGCGGGAGGACGTAAGGCCAATCCTGCTGGGCGTCAATTTGCTAATCGGAAATTGAAAAATCGCTTAAAAGGGATGAGTGACTTAGATTACGCTGCCAATTTTGGTGACTTCCTGAAACAAGTTGAAAAAAATCAGCCGTTTTGCTTCTGGCTAGGGACCTATGAACCTCATCGCGGATATGATCTGGGAAATGGAAAAAGGAAGGCTAAGGATCCAGCCAAGGTGATTGTTCCGTCCATCTTTCCCGACCATCCTACAGTTAGAAGTGATCTCCTAGACTACTATATGGAAATCGAGCACTTCGATAAAATGGTTGCTAGAGCTATGAAATTACTGGAAATATCAGGGCGACTGGACAATACCATCGTTGTGGTAACCAGTGATCATGGTATGCCTTTTCCTCGTGCCAAAGCTAGTCTATATGATGCCGGTTCCAGAGTACCTCTTGCTATTAGGTGGCCAAAGGGAATCATTGATCCAGGTCGGGTTTTCGATGGGCCGGTAAACCTAAGTGGGCTAGCTCCTACATTCCTTGCTGTAACGGGCCTGCAAGTTCCTAAAATGATGACGGCAAGGAGTCTTATGGACATAATCAAGAATAGCCCCTCAGACAACCATCTTGCTGCCTTCATCGCAATGGAACGACATGACGGTTGCCGCGAGGGAGGCAAAGGTTATCCATGTCGAGCAATCCGAACAAATAAATTCCTGTACATTCTCAATCATGAACCTGAACGATGGCCAGCAGGCAATCCCAATCGCGAATTCTGCGCACGCTACATACCCTTTGGTGAGGTCGATTCATCACCAACAAAGACTTTGCTCATGGACAATAAAGATAAGTCAGGATTTAAGCGTTTTTACGATCTTGCATTTGCCAAGCGACCATCCGAGGAACTCTATCTAATCGACAAAGATCCAGGACAAGTTGTCAATCTTGCCAACAATCCAGAATACGCAGCAATCCAGGAAAAACTGAGTAAACAGCTAGGAGAAAAGTTAATTCACACCAAAGATCCGCGAGCTTTGGGGCTTCCAGCTCCCTGGGACTACTATCCTTACTATGGTCTGAGGAGGAATAAAAAATGGAAGGTTGCTCCAAAGTCATGAAAGGCTCTGGTTCATTAACGGTTTGTATGTTTACTGATTAAAGCTTTTCCACGTTCTGTGTGCTAGGAGTGCTCTTGAAGTAGGTAATTAGGGAACTCAAGATTTAGCTCGTAATATCTATGGAACGCAGACGTTGCAGATGAAGACATTGGAAGACAATCCATGACCAGTCAGCGTTTGGAATGCGTGATTTTTTTCTCGTTATTACAGAAAGTAAAAAATTCTTTAGATGCAGTATGAGGGCCTACGATTCTAATGCCATCCTCATTGAAGGACCATAAAACAGCATCGTTTAATATTAGAAGGGCATGATCTTTCCAAAGGCTAGTTTCGACTGTCATGTCCAGACCGAGTCGATTTGCAATTACTGGGAGCTGATTGTAACGGTCCTCATCTCCGAGGTCCCTTGCTCCAATTTCAGTGCCCATATACCATCCATTGAAAGGGGCTGATGAGTAGATCTTTGCTTGATACTGCGAGATTCTACCTATGAGCTATTTGTCCTGAAAGTGGACAGCCGCCCTTGTTGCCGTGTTCTGATTTAGACGGGTTCAAGTGGGGCAGTTCTCCGTGCTTCTAACCTAAGAGGGGGAATGTCTAATCTCGAGACCCTGGTACGATCTTGAGCGACATGACTTTTCCTTTACGTTTGATTTTTATTTCTGTTTCTGCGCCAATTTTTAATGCTCCAAGGACGTAAGTATAGTCATAAATATTTTTAAGTTCTTTGCCTGAAAGTGATACGATGATATCACCTCCTTTGATCCCGGCTTTGTCTGCAGGAGCCCCCTTGGTCACTCCACTTAACTTGACTCCAACTATATCGCCTTGGGAGTAATCAGGTATTGTGCCAAGATATGTTCGCATTCCTCCTCGAGCACCTTTTTCTTCTGGCTTTGCCATTGCTATGTAATCTGGTCTGTCAGCAGATGTTATTAAACCTCTTGTAAGTAGTGCCATGAACTTTGTAATCTTAGATGCTCCCTCGAAGTTGATCTTATCCGCAGTATCTAGTGGTGTGTGATAATCTTCATGTGCACCTGTGAAAGCATTAAGGATAGGTATTCCTCTCAGGTAAAAGCTAGTAGCATCAGTTGCTAAGTAGGAGTCAGTTTGAGTTGTGATTGGAAGGCCTATGGGGGCATTTCTTTTTTCAATTTCTGCAGGCCACCTAGAACTTGAGCCAACGCCTTGAAGTATCAATTTATTCTCAAAGCGTCCAATCATGTCCATGTTTAAGGCGGCAGCAAAGAGCTTGTCCAGTTTTGCATCCTCATCTGCAAAAAACATTTTAGCGTTTGCTCGCACGTAATGCGAGGAGCCGAGCAGGCCAAGTTCCTCGCCGGACCACGCGGCAAAGATTGCGGAACGCTTAATTGGTAATTTACCTTTGTCATTTAAATCGGCCAAATATTCTGCGATTTCCATTAGCCCGGCCGTTCCTGAGGCATTATCATCTGCACCATAATGAATTGTGGATTTCTCTTTTCCGCTAGCCCTTGATCCTGAACCTATCTCTGGGCCAAGATGATCAACATGTGCTCCAATTAATACTGCTGGTGCGTGTGGATCTTTTGCTGGAATTACTCCTATAACATTACGGCCCTTTCGCTTTTCCTGGATAATACTTAGTTGTGCATCTATCTGGATTCCTTTCAAGGGGATCCCTGATCTCATTTTCCCCGAATCGAGTGAAGACTGGATTTCTTTAAGGGATTCTTTAACGTTTGCAGATTGAAGTATTTCTTGTGCAACTTTGTCAGTGATCGATACGCAGGCCATACCAGAGTCAGACATTGAGGCATCAGTGCCAAGTGGTATGAGTTGGCTCTTCACTTTAGCATTGGGCCCGCTCACAATAATTATGCCTCTTGCCCCTTTTTGCCTAGCGATCATTGTCTTGTACCTTGAGTGGGAGTATCTTGAAAAACGTCTTCTCTGTTCTTCTGAAATATTTTCGGGCATGTATCTGAACATCATTACCCACTTGTCTTTTACATCTAGATGGAAGTATGAACTGTAAAGTTCGAGTTTTTTACCGTTCTTGCCGTTACCTTCGGGAACCTCTAGACCGTATCCCGCAAATACGATTTCAGATTTTTCTATTTCACCTGTTTTGGTGAAGGATAGTGGGCGCCAGTCCTCATTGATTTTGAGAGCTGATTTTATTTTATTTTTAGGCGAAAAAGTGAGTGTGTTTTCTTCTCCTAGGTCAATGCCTGCAGTGAATTCGAATTCTTGAAAAAATGATCCTCTGTCGCCTCCTGGTTCTAGTCCAAGGCCCTTGAAATAATCAGCAACATACTTTGTTGCCAGTCTCTCCCCTTCAGTTCCGGTGAGTCTTCCTTGTAATTTTTCTGAGGCGAGATATTCGATGTGTTGTTTAATATCCTTCGCGGTAATCTTAGGATCTGTTTTGGTTTTTATCTCTGATGAGGCTTTAGAGGTGCTCTTAGCTAAAGCATTAAGGGAGGCTTCATGGTCCCAGTTAGATACAAATATTTGAGATTGTTTTTGAGCTGTTCGATTGCTTGTCCAAGACAGTACTTTTCCGTCTGGCCTGAAAGAGGCAAGGCCATCAAATCCTTCAGTATGAGTTACACGGACTGGTTCTTTATTTCCTTCTGAATCTACCAGATATAGCTCGAAGTTAGCAAAACCATGTTTGTTGGTTGCAAAGATCAGATACTTGCCGCTTGGATGAAAATAAGGGGCCCATGAAAGGGCTCCGAGCGAAGTTAGTTGTTTTTCTTCTCCGGATTCTAAGTCCATTGTGAATATTTCGGCCGTATCACCTTTTTTAGAAAAACGTCTCCAGCAGATTTTTTTGCCGTCCGGAGAAAAGAAAGGCCCACCATCATAGCCAGGTACATTTGTGAGGCGTTTTAATCCAGTGCCGTCAGATTTCATGAGATAGATTTCCATGAAGTAGGATTTATCAATCTTCAGCCTTTCTTCTTGTTCTTTATTTAGTGGTTTTCCATAGGCTTGACGATTTGATGCAAAGGCGATCCATTCGCCGTCAGGTGAATAAGAGCCTTCAGCATCATATCCCTTGGAATTAGTAAGGTTTTTTGGTTTGGATCCGTCTAATGAAGTCTGCCAGATTTCATAATTTTCATCGTAATCCCATGAATATTTTCGGATCCGACGGCTCTTCCTTTTTTCGATTTCAATTGCCTGCTTTTCTTTTGCTTTTGGGTCAGCGTGTGAAGATGCAAAGAGGATCCGTTCGCCTCCTGGATGGATCCAAGCGCAGGTAGTTTTTCCGAATCCAGGGGAAACACGGTTCGTATCTCCGGTTTCTAGATCCATGAGATAGATTTGATAGAAAGGGTTTCCTGATTCACGCTCGCTTTGAAAAATCATCTGATTCCCATCTGAGCTGAAATATCCTTCGCCTGATCTTTTGCCGGCAAAAGTTAACTGTCTGGTAGAATTTAAGAAAGCAGATTCATCTGATTGTTTTGAATCTGATTCTCCGGCGATTAATATTACACAAGCTAGTGTAGCTATTGCTGCACTGAAGATCACTGTTTGGGCTTTCATGCTGTTTTTAAGGGTGCTGGTTCTGGAATATTTTTGCAGAAAACAGCTCACCTTTTATCTGTAATGGCGACCAGTTTATTTGCCAAGGCAGAATAATTTATTGTCTGTTCTAATCAAAGCTGTCCCATTGGCCAGAGCGATTGAGCTGCGAACTCGACCATTTCTACCTGGCCCCATGCTGGTATGATGAAGTTTTTTGAATTTTTTACCTGAGGCGACCACAACGACCTCACCATAGTGTGTGACAATATAAATTTTTCCATCAGCGGCGGTCGGTGATGCTTCAATTTTTCCATCTACTCCTAGATTTTCACTCCAGAGAATTTTCCCTGACATCGGTTCAACGCAGCTCAAGGTATGACTGCGTTTTTTTCCATTATGAGCGACATAGAAGAGGCCCTCATAAAAGAGAGGCGTAGGAACATCACTCGAAACATTGCTTCCGTTTTCACTTTGCCAGGAAATCGAAGAGTTATCTAGTGTGCCTGACTTGCCCAATTTGACTGCATAAACCGGTGCACCCTTGGGAGCGCATGCTAGTGCAATGCCTTTTCCTGCGACAGGTGAGGGGACTAATCGCCAATGGCCTATCTTTCCTGGGTTCCAGGTTTCCCATCGCCATAGTTCTTTTCCTGTTTCTGGGTCATGACCTGTTATGCAATCACCGCCCGTTATTAGTAATTGTGTTTTTCCGTCAAGATCATATAGGACTGGAGTACTGAATGCTTCTTTAGATTCTGATCTTGCCTCATCAGCACGTGATGTTTTGTATATTTCTTTGCCGTCGGATAATGATAGAGCAAGTATGAAAGAATCATGCTTTCCGCCTCCTTGATGCGCTTGGTGAACTGGTGTGTCTCTTTGTAAAATTTGTAAAATTATTTTGCCTTCATGAAGTATGGGACTAGTTGAAAAAGTCCACAGGAAATAAAATTTTCCATATTCGTCCTGAATATTCTTTTTCCATTGAAGTTTTCCTTCATGATTATAGACGGCCATATCACCCGTCCCGTAAAAGAACAGAACATTTTTTCCATCACTGGCGGGTGAAGCCCCCGCGTAATTGGATCGATCATCCTGTTTGAGTCCGGTTCCAACGACATGACTCCATAGTTGTTTTCCAGACTTGAGATCATAAGCTAGCGCAAGAAGGTCTTCCTTTTGTGGATCAGTAGAGGTAACGAAGACTTTTCCGTTGGAAATGATGGGAGTTGATCCTGCGCTTCCTGGCATTGGAATTGACCACCGCACATTTTTTTCTTGGCTGAATGAAACAGGTACATTTTTGGCGCTGCTTGAACCATCCATGTTAGGACCTCGCCAATTAGGCCATTCAGATTGGCAGCTAATGGTAAGAGCAAAGAAGGCAGTGAGAGAATAAATATTTTTCGCAAATGACATGAGTAATTAACGGTTGGTATTATTTTCGTTATTTGAAGGGTCTAACTTAGAGTTAAATTTTGCCTTCAGCCATTGCTCATGTCAAGAAAGCTAAGATTTTAAAATGAGTCTGAGATGACTTAATTAATTTGGAGCAATGACCCGATAAATCATAACCGGGGAACTTTGTTTAATTTGGAAAAGTACTTCCTGTGTTTTTGAGGGCGTTGGTTCGATTGTTTGCTCATTATTCCACACTTTCCCACCATCAATTGAAGATTGTAGGATGATTTTTTTGATACCCTTGGAGGTGACATTCATTTTCAATGTTCTGTCAGGTATGGCGCTGAATTTGGTTATTTTTAGCTCTGGCTCTATACCTTTGAAATGCTGAATCTTTTTCTTTTTTCCGTAGCCGAACCACCTGTCACTGATCTGAGCTTTGATCTGTAGCCAATATTCATCTGCGGGCAAGGTGCTAATGCCGAAGCTAGTTTGGTCGGCTTCGAGAGTAATTGATGATATTGGTTGCAGTTCGCTACTATTTGTTACCTGGATGTTGTCTATAAATGCTCCCATTTCATTAGGGTCATCACCTTCAACTGGTGACCAGTCTGCTCCTGATTGATATTCATATCTAAACCGCATGCGTATTCGTTCATTAACAAAATCACCCAGTGGCATTGAGGTGAATGTCCAATCATTGTCCCAGTCTCCAACGAAAACCTGATATCCGTGTTTACCATAACGTTTCCAAAGTTGAATCCATGGGCCAGTTTCTGTTCGAATTTCGAGACTCAAAAATGTCCCTTCACCCATGTATCTGAACACATGATCAAATTCTATTTTGCTATTACTGGAAGGAATTATTTCCCTGTCAATTTCGAACGATTCGTCATTGCTAGATAAGTGAAATGAAGAGGTGCCAGACTTTGAGATGCCTTCAACGAAGAGTGGATGTATTTTTTTTGTATCGTCGATAATAGTTTTAGTATTTTTCCCCTCAGCACTTTCTACCCAAAATTTTTGTTGAGGTTTTCCTATTAAAATCTCGTATTTTTCAGCAGCTTTAATTGGAGTGAATGTAAAGTTCCGATCTGAATCTTCATAAAGTTTGGAGGATCCATTGATTGTTATGGAATCTAGTCTATAAGGATCAATAATTTTAACTTCGTATTGATAGGAGCTTTTAGGCAAGCCTTCAATTTCAGAAATAGTGACTGAATAACTCTGATCTTCGAAACTGTTGCTTGATGTAGTGAAGTTCTCTATTTCAAATACTAATGTAGGATCATTTCCTTGATGACTGTTTCCTCTAAAAATAATTTCAGTTGGTAATTCGATTCCTTTATGCATCACTGATACCTTTGATTTTGAGAAATCAGTGAAGGTGTTTATTTTGGTTGGGATAGCGAAAGACCACCGCTTATATACGACTTGGCGCGGCACGAATCCTTTTGGCGGCCAAGCGATGAATTCAGGTACATTTTGTGGTTGATTGGATGGTTTACCAATGACCCAAAGCACCATTGCTGAATTTTTATTCTTTGGAGTAGGAGATGGATCTGGATTTGGATTTGGATTTGGATTTGGATTTGAATTTGAATTTGAATTTGGATTTGGATTTGGATTTGGATTTGGAATTGGATTTGGATCTGGTTGTGGTATAATGAAAGTTAGAGGGATAGAGCCATGGCCCATTTTTTTTGGTGCGCGAGAATAAAGGATCCAGCGACGGTGTCCGACACTATAATTATTTGATCCGCTATCTTCAATCTGGCCGTCAATTGCTGTGGGACCATAGTAAGGTGTGTTAAATCCTAAGGATAAATTAGAATGCCTTGCTGCCTCTGCTCCATTTTCTGAGTAATGATCCCAATCAGTTGAGGGGTAATGATCTAGTTTATTATTGTAAGCCATCATGAATGCGGCTTGCTGACATTTGGTATTAAGTTTTTCTGATAAGATAATATCAGCACTGAGTCCTGCCATTGCTCTAAAATAGTTAACCCTTTGAATTACATCATCATGGAGCCTTTCAGATACTTGTCCGGGGTCGGCAATGTTCATATCTCCTGTCCATTCGTGGTGCTCCTCGAAATTTTCTGAAGGTAGATAATTAGATAGAAAGTGACGGATAACATCACTCCGGTTTGACGTATCTACTGACAGTTCAGCATTTACTGAGCTAATAGTGATTAAGAAAGCGATCAGTGGACTTAATCGAAGCGTATTTAATCTTAAAAACACGATTTAATTATAAGCAATGTAAGTATAATAACAATAGAAATTATGGAAATTATAATAAGCTTTTTATCAAAACACTGTGATTTTTGACCACTTGGTACTGGAAAGCCGATAATTTAAAATCTTAGAGGGATTTTGCTATTTGGGTGCCAATAAAGAGATATTTTTGAATTCGACATCCATCGTGTCCCCGCCATGCAATTGAAGTCCGATATGTCCTGAGCTTCGACCCTTATCATTAATGAGTTCGGCGGTCTTTTGTCCATTTATATGCACGACGACCCTCCCACCATGTGCGCTAAGGTTCAAGTCTGTCCATTCACCGGGCTTGTATTTCTTCTTTGGAATATCGGCATCACTAGGTTTGACGACCCAGGCCCTACCGCCGGTTTCATAGAGTCCACCAGTTTCCTGAGAATGGTCCACTTCGACCTGAAAGCCATGAACTGATACGCCTCCCTTAACTTGTTCACATCTAAAGTAAAATCCTGAATCACCACTGATAACCCGGAACTTTGCTTTCACTGTAAAGTCTTTAAATTGTTTTTCTGTTAATAGGATTCCATGGCGCCTTTCTTCTTTGGGGCTTTTACCGTAAATCGTTTCATTTTCAACCGTCCATGTTCCTCCAGGTAAGGCTCGCCATCCATCCAGATCTTTACCGTTAAATATTGGTTTCCAATGATGAAGGCCAAGGTCTTGAATCCTTATGTTTTTCCAACGCACTTCGTAAGGCCCGTTAACCTTTTTTCCAATACCATGAACCTGGAGTCCGATGAATCCGCTCTGTGTCATTGAATCGACTAGATCAGCCGCAGGCACACCGTTCAACCACGTACTGATTGAATCACCAACTGCGCGCACCTTAATTTTGTTCCATTCATTTGGCTTGAATGCTTTTCTTGCAGCTTCATTTTTGGAAAGATCATTCAACCAACCTCGTCGCCCTTCATCGTAAATGCCCGCTGTCCACATCCGATTACGATCAGTGTCTGGATCAATTTCTACCTGATATCCGTACACTCTTCCTTTTGCATTTTCTTGGCTTCTGATCTGTACTCCGGAATTGAGTCTGGGGTCGATTTTGAATTCATATTCCAGAATGAAGTCACCGTATATTTTTTCTGTGCAAAGAAAAGAGTTAGGAGTGTTAGGAATGGTGCGTCCCACGATGCAGTTATCTTGGACTGAATACTTTGCTTTACCACCTTTCTGAGACCAACCCTTTAAAGATTTTCCATCAAATAGGGAAATCAAATTTTCTTCAGCTGCTCCACAGATTGTGGGAATGACAAAAATGAAAATAGCAATGATTTGTAATTTTTTCATAAGTTTAGATTAATAATTATTTATGATACAGTGAACGATTTGGTATATTGACTGATTCCCACCCTAGCAAATTCATTTGCGTTTATGATCATTAGTGGTGGATTTGGCAAAGAGATTCTTTGCTAAGATAAAATTAGTTTGGCCTGATTTCTTATATTGCCTATTTGACTGTGAATCTTTCTGGTTCATTTCCTCCTACGTATACAACATGGCAAAGCTTGTTTTTGAGGATTTAAAAGCGGCAGCTATAAGGTAGTTACATTTGATCTGCCGTTGGAACTGTCCGGGTTTTCTTAAGTTTTGTGCCCGTATGTCTGGTTTGAAGTTCGAAGAATATTGTATTTCGCCAAACGAGAGTCCGACGATCCTCCGATTGTAGTTAGCCAATAAGTTCTCGGATTGGCTTGATCCCTTGATTAACCAGATAATGAGGCCTTCCGCTTGAATCGCGCACTGTAGCTGAATTTAAGTCGATTCCTATGTTGTGATAAAGTGTTGCGAATATTTCTTGGAACTTTATCGGTCTTTCGTCAGGTTCTTCGCCTCTTGAATTTGTTGAGCCGATTACTTGCCCCGTATTCATGCCTCCGCCTGCAAGTAGACAGAAGTTAGCTTTTGGCCAATGATCGCGACTGTTCTTGCCGTTAATTTTAGGGGTTCTTCCAAATTCACCCCACATCACAACAGAAACATCATTTGAGAGCCCGCGCTCATGGAGATCTGTAATGAGTGCGCTGAGGCCTTGATCTAATAGTGGAAATTCTTGACGTGAGCGGGGAAAATTCATTCCGTCTCCGCCGTGCCAATCCCATCTGCTATAGTTCAGAGACACGACCCTTGCTCCCGCTTCAATGAGTCGCCTAGCCACGAGAAAATTTCTAATCATCTTAGGGGCTCCATCACGCTGATAGGCTGGATCGTTGACTCCGTAACGGTCAGCCACTTTTGGATCTTCTTTGGAAATGTCCAACGCATCGGACAAGCCGCTGTCAGAAAGAATTTCCAGAGCTTGCTGATTGTAATTATCAAGACCAGACATCTGGCCCGTCGTGTCGGCGTCTCGTCTCATTTGATCGACTGAAGATCGTAATCTTTCGCGATCCATTAAACGTTCTAATGACATGCCCTTGAGGGTAAGGCTTTGCGCTCTTGATTTTGGATCCTTTCCGACCATGCCCATCGGTGAGTGTTGGGTGCCGATGAAGCCTCCGGTTCCTGCCTCTCCCCATGTTCTGTTTCCGGTAGGATACATGAGTGAGAGATTTGCAGGAACTCCAGGATTAGAACCTTGAATTTTTGATATCCATGATCCGAATGAGGGCCAGCCTCCGGTCGGTTTCGGATCACTTTTTTTGTGCCCTGTCATGCACTGATAGCAGTCGTGACCTCCATCAGAATCACAGAGCGATCTAACGATTGCGTATTTGTCGGCGATTTTAGCGAGCCTAGGGAACAGTTCGCAGATTTGCATTCCGGGAACATTTGTACCTATCGGTTTAAATTCTCCTCGGATTTCCGATGGGGCATCAGGTTTTAAATCAAACATATCGAGGTGAGACGGTCCTCCGGGCAGATAGATGTTGATTATTGATTTGTTAGATGACCCTGTCCCGGCTTTAGATTCCATGGAAAGGAGCTGGTTAAGTCCCAGCCCTCCAGCAGCCATTCCTCCAATTTTAATAAAGTCGCGTCTCGAATACCCATCGCAATGGGTAGGGTCCTGATCTGATCTACCAAAAAGATTTAACATTAATACTTATCCAGATAGTTAATGAATCTTAATTTAACCCCGAATTTGTGTATTTGCCAAGTGCTAGAGTTACATTTTTTCTGGTGGGAAAATGCCTAGTAGGCCTAAACCATGCTTTAAAACTGCTGAAGTTGTTTGGCACAAGGCGAGTCTTGTATTTCTAGTGGTGCCTTCTGTGCTTAAGACTGGACACTGCTCATAAAATGAATGGAATGTCTGGGCTAATTCATAGAGATAAGTGGCCAGAATATTGGGTCTATGGTCTGAGAGTATTTCAAGTACAATTTCTCCGTACTGGCAAAGCTTAATAGCGATGGCTCTTTCGGAGTCTGCTGATATGGATAATTCTTCTGAAATTTCTGGTGAATCATTCCCAATCTTTCGGAAAATTGATTTGGTTCTGACGTAGGCATTGATCATGTAGGGGGCAGTGTTTCCTTGAAGAGATAACATCTTATCCCATGAAAAAACATAATCACTTACCCTTGCCTGTGAGAGTTCCGCGTACTTGACTGCACCAATGCCTATTCTCTCTGCAACGTTTTCTTTTTCTTCTTCTGAGAGATTATTACTTTTTTCTTCAACAACGTTCTGAGCCCTGTCAACGGCTTCCTGAAGCACGGCGCTGAGGTCGGGGACTGATCCTTCCCTAGTCTTGAAAGGTTTTTTGTCATCTCCCAAAATTTTTCCGAATGAAACATGTTTCAGGTTAGCATTAATTTTTCGTTGCCTTGCTACCTCGAAAAGTTGGCGAAAGTGCAGTGATTGCCTGTCATCGACTACATAGAGAATCGTTTTGGCTTCTATTTCGTTGACCCTGTGATCGATTGTTGCGATGTCTGTAGTGGCGTAGTTAAAAGCTCCGTCTTTTTTACGAACGATACAGGGAACAGGAATCCATTCACCGTCCCTCTTCACAAGTAATGGATCATGTTTAGGTTCTAATTCGTTATTTGAAAACACACAAACAGCACCATCGCTTTCTTGAGCAATTTTTTTTGATAGCAGTTCATCGACTAAAGGCCCTAGCTTGTCGTCGTAAAAGGATTCTCCGAGGGTGGTATCAAAAACAATTCCAAGACGATCGTAGATCTTTTGAGAGCCTGACATCGTGATGTCCTTGAAGCGATTCCATAGATCCAAGCTTTCCTTGTCTCCTGACTGGAGTCTGACGGTTTCTTCTAGGCATGCTTTATTGACGTCCGGATCAGAATCGAATTGTTCTTTAATCGTTTGATACAATCGAAGGAGTTCCTTGACGGGATCTGTATCAAACGCTTTCTCATTGAGGTGATTTTTCCATCCATAGATCACTTGCCCGATTGGAGTTCCCCAATCGCCGATATGATTATCCGCAATCACTTCGTGACCTAAGAATCTGCCTACTCTGGCGAGGCAATCGCCAATGATGGTGCTGCGGATATGACCTATATGCATTGGCTTTGCAATGTTTGGAGATGAGAAGTCTATTAAGATTTTTTCAGGGACCGGTGAGTTTTCTACGCCGAGCCGCGAGCATGTTCTGATCTCGTTGATTCGAGATTCAATTGCATTTCCCTTGATTCTAAAGTTGATGAATCCTGGTCCGGCTATTTCCGGGTTTTTGCAGAGATCCTCAACTTCGAGTAAGTCAATAATGTTAGCCGCCAGTTCTCTCGGCGACATGCCCAGATTCTTTGCCAGTGCCATGGCGGCGTTGGACTGATAGTCTCCGAACCTAGTATCAGTAGTGGCCGTGACTGAGGCCGAATATTTTTCAGGTATATTTGAATCTTGAATTTTTTGAATAGCTTCACCAAGACGTTCGGTCAGTTGTTGTGTGAGTGTGAGCATTATTTTACTTTTATGTTGCCATTAAGCTCTCAGTTCATTCCTGTTCCTTGAAGGCATTAATGATGTCCTCTTTAGTATTTGCTTCCAAGAGTTTTTTCCTGATTCCTCCCTTAGTGAAGAATTTCGCGATGGCTGATAATGTTTGAAGATGATTCTTGTTGTTCTCTGGCATAATGAAAAGAACAACGAAGTTTACTGGATTGTTATCGATTGCTTCAAAATCTATGCCTTCCATTGATCTGCCGAAGATCATCGTTATTTCTTTTACTTCACTTGAGAATGTGTGTGGTATCGCTACGCCAGAGCCGATGCCAGTCGTGGTCTTATCTTCCCTTTCGATCAATAAATGAATGGAATTCGTTTTGCAGGATTCAGTGATGATTCCTATTCCGTGGAGTTCGGTGACCAGTTCCTCGATGGCTTCGGCACTGGTCGTTGAAATCATTTCGGGAACAATTTGTTTTGTTGTGAGAGTGTTCGCCAGTTCCATTATTTGTTGTGGTAGTGGAATTAAAGGATCTGAGAAGCAGATGATTCTTAAAGAAGGGGATGGGGTTCTTTATTCGTGCTTTGTTTGACTGAGGAGAGCGCCCCTTTCAGGTTTCTTGGTAATTGAAATCCTAGTAGTATCAGGCAGATTCTCAGTCAAGGTATTTTAAGAGCAAAGATGCACTCAAAAGAATGTGGTTCTTAGGATTTTTCTTAGGTATTTAAGTTGAAGGGTCTTCATTATCCAATGAAAACTCAATGTTCTGGAATTTTGAGGGGATTTCGTATTCCTCTGGCATTTTACCTTCTAGTATTTCAGAGCTATTGGATTCTTTTCCAGAAATGATCCATTGCCAGAGGTGATATTTCATTCTTACTAATATTTCAGAGTTTTCATTACTTACATTTTTTATGCAATTGGGATCACTTGGGATGTGATATAGCCTGTGGATTGGACTCTGTGTACCGGGAGTGAAGACCAGTTTCCATTCTTCTGTTCTTAAGCACCTTTCTTTTCCAGATATGATTGCATCTCGATGCATATCCTTAAGCACAATGTGAAAATCGAAATCTTTATCTACATAGGTTAATTGGTCCATGGAGGGAGTCTTAAGAACCTTCTCTCCGGGTATCTTGCGTTGAATAAAAGGAAATCCTGTTTCTCCGTAGAAGGAGAGGCCAAGGGAATGCTGTTTATTTCTAATGCTAGGCATGAGACTCACTCCTTCGAATCTGTTATCTTTTGGTTGTTCTGTGAGTTCAAGGATGGTCGGTGAGATGTCAATGTTACGAACGAGTTGATTTATTTTTTTTGGTTCCATATTTGGGACGTACAGGATGCAGGGAACTAGATTTCCTTGGTCCCCTCCATTGAAGCTGACTCCATGGGTGATTGTGGTGTTAGGTTCAAATAAATCCTCTCCATGATCCGAAGTGATTAGGATGATGGTATTGGCCATCAGTTTTTGTTGTTCCAGAGTTTCCAGTATCCGACCAACGCAGTCATCGAAACGGCTCACGCAACCGTCGTATAGATCTATGATGTGTTGTTTTTCCTCGTCGGTGTATGAGGTGTAAGGGTTGTCCCAAGATGGATTTGAAACGAATTCGTTTGGATCAAAGTGAACCTGATACTTGTTAGGCCCTTTGTAATTAGGGTCGGTCCATTTTTCGTAATAAGGATACGGGGCATGGTATGCAAAATGATTGCACCCGGTGAATATTGTATAGAAGAAGGGCTTGTCCTTATCCCTCCGGTATTTGATCTTTGCAATGGCTCTATCTGTTACGACTTCTGCTCTGAGATAATGAGCGAAGGATTCCAGTTTTGGAAAAAGCCAATAACCAAATTTATTGTCAAAATATAATGGAATGACTGGATGCGAAAGGTACAGAGCTTGGCTTAGCCATATACGGAAGGAGTCAAATTCAGAAACTTGAACATCCTCAAATCCCATAGGAACTTCATTGAATATTGCGCTGCACCAGTCGCCTATTACCGCGGTTTGGTATCCTGAATCAGCTAAAATCCTTGGAAGTTTGGGAGATTCATTATTTACCCTGTCAACGACCTTTTTAGAAGGGAACATTTGTCGGACCCCATGCGAGTGTGGATATTGTGAACTGAATAGACTGACCATGGATTCGAGAGTCGAACCGATCGGAGTGAAGCACTTGGTGAAGTTTTGTGATTGAGCAGCAAGTTTGTCAATGTTAGGAGAGGTTTTGCGATCGTACCCATTACAGGACAGGTGATCTGAACGTAACGAATCTGATGCAATGATAATAATATTTGGTTTTTCTGAATCCTTAGTGAGACTTGATTGAAGAATTTTGATGCATATGCTCAATGAAATCACGATGCCCGCGATCACCATGATTGGTGCAAGTTTGAACCTGATATTGCCCATTGCCTTTGGCAATGAGACCAGAAATCGCATCCAAAAAACTGAGACGACTAATAAAATAACAATGGGGATCCCATTGAGCAGGGTCCAAAGAGTGATGCTTTTAAGGACTCCAGGAGCGCCAGGCATTATTTGTGATTGCCATTCAGGTATCCATTGAGCCACGAAGTAAGGTTTGAAGACCATCATTCTAAAAATTAGTGCTGACAGGCTGATTAACATAAGGAACGAGGTCCTTAGGATGATCGATTTGCGCGTGAATTGTTTTTTTCCTATCCATAGTTTCACTATTGGGAAGAGTACAATCACGTAACAGGCTGAAATTATTAGGTAGCCCCTGAGCAGGGATACGCTGCTCATCACCATGTATAATCCATGATCCTTCACCGCTCCTTCCGCAAAAGAACTGTTCACTTCAGCTGCTTGGGTTAATAGTAAGGAGCAGCTCACAATGTATAAAACAAAGTGAAAAAAGATGACGCTGAGAGCAACCCAAAGGAAGATAACCGTTCCTTTTTTAGCCTCAGTACTTGTTTGCGCTATGTCTTGATGCGCTGTTCGCATTGACTTTTCTTGTTCTTTTCAGATTCTCATGCCTGATTGGGTGAGGCTCCGTACAGTTTTGAAAAATAAAACAACTGTAATTAATAATGCAACTTAATACTGCTTTCACAGCGCAAATTTATGGGTAATAATTAGCATGTTAGGATGAATCAAAATCATTGTTCAGAACCACTAAGTACGAATGGCCATAAAAAGTCATTCTTATTATTGGTGGGTTGGGCATTCGGAGCTTTATGCCTTTCAGTTCCTTACAACCTTTATTGGAAGCTGGGGAATGGTCTCCTTGCGGCCAATATATTAATTACTCTGATCCTTGCGGGTGCGGGAGCCATTTTAGTAGTTGCACCTATCAGATTGAGGCGGCGACGCTCAGTTGAATCTGGATCAAAGTTCAAGGACTGGTTCAGATCTGCATGGAAATGTAATGGTCTTTTCTGGATAATTGTATTTCTGCTCCTTGTCTTGAGTGATATTTATGTGCTGTTTTCAGTGGACACTGATAATGCAATCGAATTGATTGGTTCTTCATTGGGACGGTTGACTACTCAGGCAGCGTCTGTCCTTTGCTTGTTATTTGTCTTTCAATTCGTTCTTGGTATGACGCCGACGCCTTTCCGGGCGATTGTTATTTTGGTCTTCTCGTTGACGCCGATTTTAGTTGTTGCTGATTTTCTATTGAAGCAGTACTGGAACCATTCACTTTTTACTTTTGTTAATTCCCTGACTGCTTCAGGAAGCTTTGATCTGAGTAAAGAGATCGCAGCTTCTGGTGTCGACATGACTGTGAATCAATTTTTCGGCATTGGGTTGCTGGTACTGATCGGATCCTTTATGTTCTATCTTTGCACGTCTCTTATCAAATCTCGTGTATCGAATCGTTTCATTCTGAGTGGGGTCTTATTTTGCTGGATTTTTACTGTGGCAGAGTCCTGGGGTAGTCATCTTTACAAGCGTAGTGAGGAGTGGCAGCGCCATCATAAGTTATTTGGTACGCATATCGGAATCTTTGCGCCGCCCGCGGGCTTTGAAAAGATGGACGTGGCCTTTCGGGAAATGTCTCCGACTCCTGTCAGAAATGAACTTCTTCAGGGTCTAGAGGACGCGCCTCATTTGCAGAAACCGGACGTGTATGTGTTCATGATCGAGAGCTGGAGATCGGATTCAATTACTCCGGAAGTGGCTCCATTCCTTCACCGTTTTCGTAAAGAAGAAGCTCAGGACTTGGGAAGGACCTTTGCCGGTTCCAACTGCACCCCTCTTTCCTGGTTTTCAATGCTGCATAGTCGCGTTGCGATTCACTGGGGCGAGGCCGTAAAACAAAAGGATGGTGAAAACGGATTCGCTGGAGCCTATCCACTCAAAGTTCTAAAAAAGATTGGTTATGAAATACAGGTCAGAGCAGTCTGTGATTTGAGTTATAGGCACCTCGGGCCTTTGAATTTCGGCGGCAATCATTATCTGGCGGATATGACGTTAGATGATTCGGAGGACGCTTTGCTTGGATCGATCCCGGAGCGGGAGAAATTTATAATGAGGGACCAGCGAGAATATATTAATTCGGATCCGGAATCACCGCAGTTCCATTTCACTGCTTTGGATTCGCCTCATTACAATTATTACTGGCCTACCGATTTTGAGCAACTCCACGAGAACTGTGCCAATTATGTGCCAGGGAACCTTGCGCCGAGTGATGAGATTATTGGTCAGGTCGTGAGAAGATATGAGAATGCGGTGCATTGGGTGGATTATGCAATAGAGGAATTTGTAGAGTTTCTTAAATTCAAGGGACGTTATGATAATAGTGTCATTATCATAACCGGAGACCATGGTGAGGAATTTCAGGAAGACGGTAGTTGGTTTCACTGTTCTTCCTTGAATAAGTACCAGACAGAAGTTCCTATCATCATCAAGTGGCCTGAGTGGGTGAAGGATGTGCCGTCTCAAGACAATGTGAGTCACTATGACGTGATGCCCAGTCTACTAAATTTAATTGGTCTGAATCCGAAATACTATGAGGACCTTGCTGGGCAGTCCTTATTTGATTATCAGGCTTCATCGAGAGAGGCTGTACTCTCAACTGTTCACCGAGGAGAGTCCGGGATCGGAGTTTGCCTGATCGGTGAAGGGCGTAAGGTTAAATTTTCTTTTCCTGGCCCTTGGAGTACGAGCGTTCCTAAGCAATTGGTAGTATGTGAATACTCGGACATCCTAGATAAGCCTCTCGATTTCAGGAAAGATATAGGTGCGCTAACTCATACTGATTACATCAGGCAGCAGTTTCCTCGTTCAAGTTCACGTTTCTTTGAGCGCTTTGAGAAGCATTCTAGTCAATGATCTGTATCTTGATTTCGTCTGAATTTGCTTTGAGTTCAGGGGCGTACATCGCTTCTGCGCGGCTCGGTAAAGCGCTGAACTTCCCAGGAGTCTCGGCCCTCATGCGGTAACTGAGGCTGTGCTTTCCTCTTGCCAGAGACCTGACAAAGAAAGTGACTTTCTGGTCTCTCAGTTCCATGTAGGCGCTCATGCCGTTACGTGAATAACCACTCCGAAGATCGACTGGCTCGAAACCGGCCGCCTTCATATCTTCGAACATAAGGTATTCGTAGTCGTTTTTGCTTTCGATAGTGAGTTCAATTTCGACGAGGTCACCGCTCTTAATCTTGTCACCGCTCTTTAGCTTTGCCCTTTTGTACTTCTCCACTTTCTGGTTCACGGACTGGCCCCTAGAGCCGACGTTCTGAATAGTTTTATCCTCAGGGGTGAGTTTGTAATATTCACGGTTAACCTTCACTTCAAGGCCGGCCTTCGTGATGAAGTCCTCGAGCGTGAAGTTTGTGAGGTAAGCATTGAAGTAGAGTGGACCTTTGCCCTTTTTTCTGAATTCGAGCTTATGCTCACCTGTGTCGACGGCGTCCCCTTCAAGGACAAGCTTGTTGTCGTAATTAAAGATATTGTCCTTATTGATTTTTACTTCTTTAAGCTTCTTTCCGTTGAAGAGAATTTCGACAGTCATGTCAGGTTCAGCTTCACCGGTCGCGCGAATGTAGTCGGCCAGTGCCTCAATGCAGATGGCAGTGTCTCTGGTACTGTTCCAGTAAGTCGCATGCTTACGATTATTGATCAGGTACTTTGCCAGTCCGCTCGCTTGTGGTGATTTGGGTTTGACCGCTGCGAGTAGTTTCAAGTAATAGGCCTGCGATTCGAACTCGCTACCGTACCAACTCCACCAGTACCCGCCGTTCTTCAGTTCGAGGTACGCGCTTTGGTTCTCATTGTCGATGACTAGGAACTGCTCGACGTTGCGGATCAGCATGTCCCGTTCCTCGACCCTGTTGATCTTGTGCATCGCTAGCCCAAGCATTGACTTTGAGTAAACGGACAGCTTGTTCCGGTCTCGGTAAAGAAAATCACGCATTTCGGCATTCACTTTGTCTGCATCGCAGAGGACCATGAAAATGAACGAGTCGAGGTTATCGGCATGACTTTTCCATCGCTTGTTTTTGTCCTTATCGACCGAATTTTTAATCAGCTGGACCTGCTCTTTCTGGTGCCTCTGGAGCCAAGCAATTCCTTTCTCGAGAGTTCCTGGGACTAGGGCAATGTCATTTTCTCGGGCCAGTTGGAGTCCGTGAACGACGACAGCTGACGTGTGAGGGTATGATCTTTCCTGTGGTCCATAGAACCAGCCCCATCCACCGTCAGAATTTTGCATGGAGGTGAGTCTCTCAACGCCTTCCTTAACCATCTTGTCCACTTCCTTATCATCGAAGACCGGGTTCTGGCCTGACTTCTTCCATTGCTTGGCACGTTTCTTATCTTTGCCAATTTCCTGAGCGTTGAGGTTACTGCGCTTCTTCTTGATGTCCTTGAGGTTGATTCCCATGTTCATCAGGATTTTCTGGGTAATGACTGTCGGAAGGAAACGGTTCAGCGTCTGTTCGGTGCAACCGTAAGGGTAATCGGTCAGGTAAGGGAGTGCATCGACCATTGCAGTGGCAAGGCTCGGTGAGTACCTGACCTCTAGTCGTGTCTGTTCAGGGCGACGCTGCGCTGGAACACTGAGTTTAATTTCCGCGGTTTTCTGTTCGGGCCTGATTGCTCCACTGTAAGAATCCGTCTTAAGCATGCCGTGTACTAGTACCGGATAGCTCATCTGCATCGCGTCAGACTCCTCATCGGTCAGTGCTTTCATGGTAATGGAAGCCTCGCCTTCGCGGACGGCCTTCACGAGCCAGTCGACTTTCTTTTCTCCTCCGGCCGGAATTGTGATTGTCTTGCTCGTAGTCTCGTCCTTCACGATCGCTATTGAGTCACCTTCGAGGCCAAGCTCGACTCTAACCTTTTTCTCTTTCTTCAGGTAATTATGAACGTTCGCGGTGAGGGTCACTTCGTCCTTCTCGACAAAGAAACGCGGGGCCTGCATGCGGATGATGAGGTCCTTGCTGGTGATCACTTCGGCCTCACCCTGACCGACTTTCGTTCCGTGGCCCATTGCCCATGTCCTTATTTTCCAGGTCGTCAGGTTCTCAGGCATATCGATCTCAATCTCTGCGAGCCCGTTCTTATCTGTGTCCAGTTTCGATGCCCAGAACGCGAGATCAGCAAAGTTGCTTCGGATCGTTGGCTGAACTTCAGCCGAAGCGGCTCCTCCAGAATCAACTTTTCCGCCTTCACCTCCACCAAATGCATCTTCTAATTGAATTTCGCTCTCTTCCGCAGCGAACGATGCTGCCTGTGGAGCGCCTAATCCTAATGCTAGTGGTGCACCGTCAGCCGATCCTCTCAACTTATTACTTCTCTTAGCTAGTGTGCTTCTGTTTCTCGACAACGATTGAGATCGTGGTGCGGCGTTAAAGGCATTTCCAAGTTTACCTTTTATGAAGGATTGATCCGCGACAGAGTTACCAAAGGCGCCGATACTTCCCATACCTTTCTGGCCCTTGAGAACGATGTTCTGGAACCAGCGGTTCAGGTTGAACTCCGTGTTCCTGCTATGGCGACGACGCCACTTCCAGAAGAAGTCCTTAATTTCAGGAACGTTAGAGCCTCCGGAAATGTACTCGATGGCCTTATCGTAAACGGTGACGACAGTCGTGCCGACGAAAGGCTCGCCGTCAAGGTCAGTGAGTTTGATTTTGACTTTTGCTGGGGCACCGGGTTTGTAACGTGTTTCGTCCGGAAGGACTTCGACGTTCAAGATTCTCTTCTCTGGGGGAACAATAATTTCACGGGTCTCTTCGTAAATCTTTCCTCCGCTGATGGTGAAGGCCTCGACGAAGAAGTTGGGCATGTCCTTCTTGGTGACTTTGATTTCAGCGACGGTACTTTTGCCGTCAACGCGGATGATTCTTGGGGGCAGATAAACGCCGTTCGTGGGACGCAAGAACAGGGCTACTGTGCTGTTCTTTCTTTCCGTATTGATCATCAATTCGATCGTTTCACCAGCCTTGTATTCTTTCTTGTCACTGATGATTTCAATGTCATTGAAGCGGAACTCTTTGCCGTCAAAGCCTTCGCCCCTGACTACAAAGACATAACCTCCCTCAATACTGTGCCCTGCCTTGTCCTTGAGTGTGTAACTGAGACGGTACTGACCCTTGGCCGAGGCCTTGAGCTGTTGTTGGATCTGTCCATTATTGCCTGTGTCAATGTCCCAGGAAGCGATCGTTTTTTCGTCAGGCTTTCCTTCATCATTGTACTCGATCTTCAGTAATTTAAGTGTTCCTTCTCCCTCGACTCCTTTTCCGTCCAGTGTTCTGGCATTTGCACGGGCCTGAATTACATCACCGACTCGGTAGTAACCACGGTTCATCCAGAGGTTCACCTTGAACGGTTTTCTGGCCACGAGAACGGACCCGCTGCCGACGATGGTTCTTCGTGACTCGTCACGGACTTCAGCCGTGATTGAATATTTATGATCAATATCACCGTGCATCGCCTTGGCTAGGGCAGTGTCGATTTCAATTTCGACGGTCCCATCAGCCCCGATCTCAACTTCGCTCTCCAAAACAACTTCTGGGGGCATGTTGCCTCTTGGCCACCACCAGTGAGTGGGTCTCCTGCAGCCCCAGTTCTTCCATCCTGGGTACCAGTCATAGTCGTAACTGAACCACCAGTAACCGGAACCGTAAAACCAGTCCCAGGGCATGGGGGCAAACCATCTACCATCATGTTCGCTGCGCATGACCTTATATTTGACGGTCGCGTTCTGGACCGGAGCTCCGAAAAGATATTTTGCCGTGATCTTTGCTGGCACTTTCTCGCCGAGCATTACCGGCTTCGAAGGGGAATCAATAGTCACTTCGAATTCAGGCTTCTTATACTCCTCGACTCTGAAAGTATTGCCGCCGTGGGCCATGTGCCTTCCCTGATGCAGGATGTTGATGCGGTACATGCCCAGAGTGGCATTTTTCGGCAATGTGATCTTGTCCGTGAATCCGCCGTACTGGTCCGCCTTTAACTGTTTTTCGTAAATTTTCTCACCCTTAGGATTATTGATCAGGATGTTAAATTCTTTTCCTGCGAACTGGCTCTTGTCTTCCTTGTCATACTGTGAGTGCCTGACCCAGGCCTTGAAATTGACTTCCTGATTGGGTCGGTAAACTGGCCTGTCAGTGATGAATATGGCCTTGGTCGTATTGTATGCCGGGTCATGGATATTGTTGTACCATACGCCGGAGAAGCCGTGATAAGCGAATCGTCCGTCTTCTGTAGTTGCCGTGATGAGCCACTGCATCTGATTAGGCATCCGATCAGCTCCGAGCATGATCTGGCCCTGCTTGTCAGTGAATTCAGCGAACTGTTTGGTGATCACGTTGTATCGGCGCTTTGGTTGGAGGAGCTTATTCTTTTTCAGGTACTCGACCCGGTAACCAAAGAACTCGACGTTTGCCCTCTCGATAGGGTTCCCGTTCAGAGCGTCACCGACAAAGTAGAAAGATTTCTTGTCGAGGGGCTTTTTAACGATCGCGGTGTCTGAGACCCAGACAATGATATTAGATGTGTTTCCGTTTGTCATTTTAGCCTTGAGAAGGTAGGCACCTGACTTGGTCAGAGGAGTCACGATATCGATCCTCTTATCCCAGTGGTTTTTTCTGGGTTCGAGTCGAAGTTCCCAGTCAGCAATGCTCTCGCCGACGTACTTTTCCATCTTATCATTGATCAGGCTATAACCGATGTTTCCGATATTAACCTGAGAATTATCAATCTGGCTCGGATTGCTTTTCAGATGAGATTTCACGTCTTCGAGTAGTTTTCTTATGTCGATAGTGAATGCTTCAAACTTGACTTCTTCGCCGTTACGGAAAACGAATCCGAGAGAAGGTTTTTCACCTGCCGGATGAGTTTGTGTCCCGTCAAAACGTCCCCATTCATCAAGGATCTGGTTCAGCCGGTCCACTTTCCATTTATTCTTGCCCCCAGGACCGAACTTTTCGATGCTCTGTTGCCAGTACTTGGCCGCTTTAGGATATTGCCTTCTGTTTTCAAAGATAGAGGCAAGATCATTAGTGGCCTGTTCGGCGAAACTCTTATCTTCCAGTTCCGCGACTTGCTTGAGCTGAGTGATATGATTGTGTTCATCGGGTAAGGTTATCCTTTTGACTCCGGTCGCGAGGCGGACGATCGTTTCATTTTCCTTCAGCGTGTGAAGTTCGTACGTTCCGCTCTCGTTCTTTTTTCCTTGGTCCGGGCTGTGCTGTCCAAAGAATCTTCCGAAACCCCATTGTTGCATTGTCTGGACGCCGAACTGGTTACGTAGGAATGAGATCCATTGATACTTGGCACTGCCGGCCAGGGTAGGGGAAATTTCACCTGCTTCGGTGAGAAGGAACCTCCAACGTTGTCCGTCATTCTTTGCTTCGTCCCAGGCCGACGGGAGCGAGTAAAGGACCGGGCTCCCATCCTCATTGACTGGCGTTCCTACATTGCGGGCCCTGTAATAACCACCATCCTGAAAGTCAGGTATTTTCTTGAAGTCGGTAAGGTTCTGAAGTCTCCAGGACTCACTACTGCCCCGGTTACTGCGTATCGAATTTGAAAAATCAAAATAGAACTGTCCAAGTGCAGTCTTGTCCTCTTCTCCTTCCGAGGATTTCATGGCCTGTTCCATGAGGGCAAGAGACTTGACCCGGTCCCGCTCGTAAGCGTTCACGTACTTTCCTCCTCCTCGATGATGTCCACGCTTAAATTCACCGCTGATCAGATAACCCATGTGCTGCGTCCCCATGTATATTTTTGCCGCGCTGGCGAGTATCCTCCAGTCCTTCGGATATTTTTGGGTCACACTTTCAATGAACTTATCAATGTCCTGAATCTGGCCGGTCCTGTTTAGGCATTGATATGCGTTTTCTAGGTCCCCGGCAGCGGCGGATCCTGAATTGCCTTCTCCGAGGAGTAGTCCCTGATAAGCTTCAAAGGCCTCTTTCCAGTTCCCGTCCTTTTGTAGCTTGCTGGCTTTTTTTCGGTCATTGTTGATGGATTGCTCTTCAGCGTTACTAATTAGTGAAAAAGCAAAAAAGGTAAGGATAAGAGGGGTAATTGATCTCATTATTTTTATGATTTACACAATTATAACGCCACCAGTGGGCAGATCCTTAGATTTTTCTTAAACTTTTTCAAATTGCGATCGGTGAGCCGGTTCAGGATTGGCTTGTTCAGGCCTTTTTAAGGTGTTACAAGGCATTCTTGAAGAGTTCATTTCAGTGCTTGGCGTTCGTTCTGGTCATTTGTGGGAGGCTGACTGCTTTCTGCGCTGAGGGTCCCGCGGCGGCATTGCCGTCCCTCATGCATTTTACTGACGGAAAAAGAGTTAGTTCATTGGCTGAATGGGATCAGCGGCGCGAAGAAATTAGGAATCTCCTCGTTAAGTATTTTATTGGAACTTTTCCGGAAGAAGTTCCGGAAATAATAAAGGCTGAACTGCTCTCAGAGGTGAAAGGTGATAAGGACTCCATTAGGCGCAGGATCAGGGTCACTCTGGCCACTCCGAATCGCGTCTCTTTTGACATGGAGGTCTGGACTCCGAGAAGAGAAGGCCCCTTTCCTTTGCTCCTCACTGCGCCCAGATTCTACCAGCGTTACTGGGCCGAGGATGCTCTGGAACGTGGTTATGCCGTATGCCTCTTTCCTGGAGTTGACAGTCATCACAGGGAGGAAAATTATCTCGGTTTTGAGCGTGTGTGGCAGAAGTTTCGGGCCGAGTACCCAGAATCTACCTGGACTGAAATCAGCGCCAAGGGATGGCTAGCGAGTCGCTGCATTGATTATCTCTTGAGTGAAGGTTCAGTGACTAGGGTGGACCCTTCAAAGATAGCGATTATCGGGTTTTCCCGTTACGGGAAACAGGCCATGATCGCGGCCGCATTTGATTCTAGAATCAGTTGTGTGGTGGCGAGAAGTCCCGGTTCACCTGCATCGTGCCCTTATCGTTTCACTAGCCGTAACACTTATGCTGAGGCTCCGTCCGATTTTCCCAGCCAGTGGTTCCTGCCTTCGTTAAGGAAGTATACGGGACGGGAGAATCAGATCCCGATCGATGCGCATGGTTGGTACGCTCTCATCGCTCCGCGCCATTGTCTCATTCATACTGCACACAATGATGGTGCGGAGCCGACATTTGCGGTTGAGAAAGCATACATTGAAGGACGTTCGGTTTACCGGTTCCTCGGGGCTGAGAATAAACTGAGAGTCGATTACCGTGAAGGGGGTCATTCCTCTGGTTCTCCGCCCGAATCAATTAGCCGCGATGATAGGCAAAGGAACTTGGACTGGATTGATCTCGCTTTTGGGAGGGGAAAAGTCAGATCCAAAGATTTTCCTGAAGAATTAATTCATGACTTTGATTGGAAAAAGTGGAGAGCAGGGCAGAAAGATTCTGAACTTCTGATCCCGGATGATGCATCATCTCAGGAAAAGATTCGCTGGTCCATGGGCGTTGAACCTGACGAGATCAAAAATGAGAAGAAAGCTCCCTATATCAGCGACAAAGAGTCCGAGCTGATGACTCATGACCGCTGGGCTCCGGCCGGTATTCTCAGGGCCCCTATCAAGTTTGGTCATGGGGTAAGGGGTAACCTATATTATAAGGAGGGATCGAAGGAGCCTCTACCAGTAGTGGTCTGGCTACATCCTCTCTCATATCATAGTGGTTACAATGAGGGTTATGGGGTCCAGGGAACGACCGTCTATCATCGTCTCGCACAGAACGGATTTGCCGTGATAGCTTATGATCAGTGCGGCTTTGGTCTCAGGCTCCTCGAAGGACGTGACTTTTACAGTAATTATCCTAACTGGTCCAGACTGGGCCGAATGGTAATGGATTCGCGGGATGCGATCAGTTTTGTAATGGACCCCCGAGGTAATTCCCGGAAACCTTTGCCGGCCCTGAACAAGGAAAGGATCTTTCTTTTAGGTTACTCGACGGGTTCACTCGTGGCCATGTATGCCGGTGCTCAGGATCCGAGAGTGACGGGCATAGCCTGTTTTAGCGGATGGACCCCGTTAAAGGATTCTAGTCAGGATAAAGTGACCGGAGGCAATTGGCGTCTTTGGGGACTGCATGGTTTGCAACCCATGCTTGGTCTGTTTTGGGGGAAGGAAAAAAATATTCCCTATGATTACGATGCAGTTTTCGAATTGATCATGCCCAAGCCTTTGCTCTTGGTTACCCCGAAAAGGAACCGCTTTACAGACCAAGGTGCCATTGCTGATTTACTTGGAAGGCTTAGGTTGAAAAATCCTGAGGTCTTCAAGGATTCTCTTACTTGGCTGGCTCCGGATGAGGTGGACCATTTTCAGAAGGATCAGCAGATGAGTTTTATTGATTGGGTCAGGTCCTTGAACTAATTAATTACAGTTCCGGTTTCTTTATCTTTTTGCGAAGCCTGGTCCTTCCTCCTGACCGTGACCTGAAAGGAGCAAATACCTCATCAGAACCATCCCTCTTGATATGATAGACAATTTCCAAGAGTTCACCTAAATGGCCTCCGGGAAGACCTCCGTTGTATTGAAACCATTCTAAGTATTCAAATGGAAGGTCATATATAGGTACACCAGAAGGAGGATAATCCTTCGGCCCGTACTTGCCAAACGGCATGCGGGTACGGCCGATCTCGGCCATTGTCTCAGCGAACTCTTCTGGATCAAACAAATCTATAATAAAAAATTATGTACAATTTAGCAGGATCCTATTAGTCGCCAAATACCAATTTATCAGTTAAGTGTACTGTGTGGGGGCATTCTTTGAGAACTTTTCCGAATACTGGCAAATGTATCTGGTATTTGCGGTGCTTGTTTTTGCCGGGATTTCCTTTGTCCGTGAATGGATGCCGCCGGACATGGTTGCAATGTTTTCTCTGGGCATCATTTTATTGCCTGGTATTTTCGGTTTCAATATTCTTGAAGCTAGTGAACTGACTAGCGCTTTCAGTAATCCTGCTCCACTGACAATAGCCTGCATGTTTGTGATGAGTGCAGGACTTGAGAAGAGCGGTTGTATACGTGCTCTTGGTGCGGGTTTTAAAAATATTGCAGGAGGCACTGAACTGAGAGCTCTTATCATTCTGATGGGTCTAGGCGCTGTCCTTTCAGCTTTTGTTAATAACACACCGGTCGTTGTCGTCTTTTTGCCGATTGTTTTGTCACTTGCCAAGTCCACAGAACTGAAATCATCCAGACTCCTGATGCCGCTTTCCTTTGCCTGCATCCTTGGAGGGACATGCACTCTGACCGGTTCATCGACGAACCTGATCATTGATGGAATTGCTCAGAGTCAGAAATTGGAACCTTTTTCAATGTTTGAGCTGACCAAGTTAGGAGTCATCTATGCGGCGATCGGGTTTGTTTATATGCTGACCATCGGAAGAAAATTGTTACCGAAGCATGATTCGATTGCCGTTGACCTTTCTCAGTCAGAGGAACGTGAATTTTTGACTCAGGTCGTTGTGCATGCTGATTCACCGATGATTGACAAGACCATACCGGAAACTTTGTCCAAGCTCATTAAGGAGGCCAGAGTCATTGAAGTGAGGAGACGCGGTGTTCCGGTTCAGGAACCGCTCAATCAGCTCTTAATAAAAGAAAAGGACAGGATTCTTATTTCGGTGCATGGAGATGACTTTCAAGACCTGAAGGATACAGAAGGCCTGAGGTTGACTGCTTACCAGGATCTCAAACTGGAAACTCTGGAGCGTCGTCCGGCTATGCTCCTTGAAGGAATTATAGGGCCGCAGAGCAGCATTGTCGGCCGTACACTCAAGGAGCTGAAATTCCGCCAACGTTTTGGGGTCCTGATTCTCGGGATTCATCGGCAGAGCGGTGATTTCCGTAAGAACTTTGAAGATGTACGTATCCATTCAGGAGACACTCTCATCATTGAGGGTCCTCCTCAGGCCATTGCAAGGGTCCGTAAAGAAAAGGATTTTGTGAGTCTTTCCGAACCTCCTGATCCGCCGGTCCGCCGGGGAAAGGCACTAGTCGCAGCTTCAATCACTTTAGGCTTCGTGATGGCGGCCAGTTTCTCAGGACAACCAATTTTCATGATCGCTTTACTGGCTTCGCTTGCGATGTTGGCGACGCGGTGCCTTGATCCTGCTGATGCCTATAATGCGGTCAGCTGGAATATTATTTTTCTAATCATTGGAATGCTTGGTCTAGGCAAGGCCATGGAAGTGACTGGAGGTGCCGGGCTCATAGCTAACGGCGTCATAAGTGTGTTTGGAGGTTCTTCTCCGGTCATTATTTTGGCCGTTGTTTATCTACTCAGTTCTGTCCTTACTGAACTTATCAGTAATAATGCGGTTGCGGTGTTGCTGACCCCGATAGTGGTGGGCATTGCCGCTGCTCTTGGGATCGAGTCGAGACCACTCATTGTGGCGATAATGTTTGGATGCAGTGCGAGCTTCGCGACTCCGATAGGCTACCAGACAAACACATATGTGTATGGTGCCGGTGGTTACAAGTTCTCAGACTTTCTTAAAGTAGGAGTTCCACTTAACCTGATCCTTTGGATCGTGGCGACTCTTCTAATACCTGTTTTCTGGCCTTTCTAAATTGACTCATTTATTCAGGTCTCATCCCTCCACGGACTCTTCCGGCCCTATAGTCTCCATAATTGTCTCCAAAGAGAGGATCAATGGCCCTATTATTTGGTGGAGAGATCCAGGCCCTTAGAATGTGTCGTTTCTTTTCAGGTTCAGGAAAATCAACAAATTCTGATCGTCGGTGAAGAGTGATCCAGTTATTGAGGAAAAGAATATCTCCTGGACTTTGTCGGAAAGTGAAGTGCATGTCCGGTGAGGATGCGATTTCCTCGATCGTGTCTAGAGCTCTTTTCTGCTCCTGAGACATGTTAGGTAATTCCGGCATGGCGTAGGCTCTGTCTATGAGGACGCGCAGGAGATTGCAGGCAAATTTTCCCTCCGTCACTGAAAAGATTGGCTGTCGGCAATATGGGAGCTCATTGCCGGTATCAACATTATGGCGTTTATAATAATAGGGCTCATAAAGGAACTTGATCAGTTCGGGTTCATTATCTAGGAGGTAATTGTGAATGGCGGCAGAACTGACGATCTGATTCTCTCCTCCGGACAATGCTTGCTTCAAACAAAGGAATCCTATCACGTCACAACGGTCAGAATGAAAAGATAGCTTCTTCCTAGTGTTAGGTCCCCGTGACCTCGGATCATTTTCTTTGTATCCTGAATCCCTAACACTGAAGATTAACTGTCCTCCTGAGTTTTGTGACACGAGTGTCCCGACCTGAGAAGTGATACTTGAAAATATTTTTTTAGCTTGAGGCTCATTAAGATCATGGATAGGGCAATTACGGATCAGGACAACTCCTGATCCGTTCTCAAGTATTTCACGGGTCTCTGAGAGTAGTTGTGTGAGTGATGGAGCCTCTTGGTTGTTTCCAGAAATGAGATTATTGATTTCTTTTATGTGGGCTTCGGTGAGGCTAATTTGCCAGTCAGAGCGACTGGAAAGTTCTTTTCCTTTCCATGCGCAAGGTGAATCAATTATGGAAAATACACTCATTTTTCTTCCCTATAAAATATCATCTCAATTAAGGTGGAAGGGAAATTGATTTTTTCTAACGAATCGACAATATTAGTATTATTAATAATGGATATGAAAAAGCTGATCCTACTTAACGTTTTCTGGGCGCTAGTCGCTATAGGTGCTTATTTTTCTGGAAACAAGGAGGAGCATGGGTCATCTGGCCAGAGCTCAGTAGAAAGGTCTAGTGCTCAGTACCGTGATGGGATCGATTCTCGTACCGGATCGGATAATTCATCCAAGAGTCCCGGGTCCAAGGGCATTGCTCGCAAAAGTCAAAATGATCAACTTGAAACAGGAACTATCCTTTCAGGGGAAGTGAGCCGCCGCATCAGTAGTGCGTTGGCTGACCCTGATCCGATCCGACGCAATGCAAGTGTTGCCCAGATGCTTCTGGAACTCGATCAATCTAACGTTGCTGATATGCTCAGTGCATTTGAAAATGCTCCTAGGGGGAGGGACAATGACAGGTTCTTTAATGATTTTCTTTTTGCTTGGGCCAGAGTCTCCGGAGAAGAGGCTGTTAAATATGCGATGGATCCTGAGTCACCAAAGAGGACCCGCGGTGACGAGATGACTGCAGTTTCTGGATGGGCTGCTGTTGACCCAGATGCGGCCAGGCAATTTGTGGAGGGGGTAGAGAATAGTGATGTGAGACAGTGGATGCATCTGGGAGTTCTGAAGGAGATGGTTCAGAATAATTTGGACGGAGCCATTTCCTATTCGGAACAGAATGTGAAGTCTAGGGCCAGGGGCGAGCAAATGGATCGAATAGCAGACGCCCTAGTTGCGCAGAGAGGAGAGCAAGCCCTCATTGAATGGGTTAACGGGATCGATCATACAAAGAAAGAAAATGACCTGCTCTCTTACAAGAATTACGCGGTAAGAATAGCTTTAGATAGAACTTTGAAAAGCAATCCGGACATGGCCTTGCAGTTTGTGACCGATAATGCGGAACAACCGTTCCTTTCATCGGAAACTCTTGAGCGGGCGTCGAGGGCTGCTGGAGATTCCATCCAGGATGAAATACAATGGTTAGTGGATTTGCCTGAGCAGGTCAAAGGTCAGCGTCATGCTATAGGAGAAAGATTTGAGGATTTTATCCGTGACGATTTTGCTGGTGCAGGAGAATGGTTAGCGGGCCAGTCTCTGGGGCCTGCCTACGATGAGGCAATACAGGATTATGCTATGTCAGCTGCCAAGGATAATCCAGAGGCTGCGCTGTCATGGGTCAATCGGATCTCTGATCAACGTTTAAAAGATTATACCCTGGAACGGCTTAAACCTAAGGAGCCTAAGGTCCAGGAAAAGTAGGACAATTCTTAAGGCTATCCTGATAAATAGATCATTTGGAAATAAGTTAAAAGCATGAAGCTAACTGATCCTGTAGCCACAAGGCTAACTGCCAAAGGAGTCGTTGCCGTACTCATGATTGACCGGGTCGATGACGCGGTCCCTGTCGCCGAGGCTCTCTTGCATGGAGGTGTAGATGCTATGGAATTGACGCTTCGAACCGACGCCGCGTTACCGGCATTGAAATCGATTGCTGAATCCGTTCCTGAAATGCTTGCAGGGATTGGAACTATTCTCAAACCGGACCAGATCGTTCAGGCCAAGGATTCGGGGGCTGCTTTCGGTGTTTCTCCGGGCACAAACGTTGATGTCATTGAGGCGGCCCAAGAGGCAGGGCTTCCTTTTGCGCCCGGCATCATGACTCCTTCGGACATTGAGCGTGCATTGCCCTTTGGTTGTGAGATTTTGAAGTTCTTTCCTGCCGGCAGCAGTGGCGGTATTAAGCATTTAAAGAATATCGCGGCTCCTTATGCTCATCTTGGACTCAAGTATGTTCCTCTCGGAGGGGTTAATCAGGAGAACATGACGGATTACCTGAAGGAAGATATTATTGCTGCGGTCGGCGGTTCATGGATAGCGCCAAGAGATCTCATTGCTTCCGGTCAGTGGGATCAGATAACTTCTAACGCAAGTTCTGCTGTTCAGGCTCATAGGGATTTAGGTAAATGAAAGAATCTAATATTGAGCTTCGCAGAATGGAAGAGGGTGACAGGAATCAGCTCATCGATTTAATATTCAGTTCCACAAATGCTTGGTATCAGGAGCATTTCAAAAAGAACGTTTTTGGTGGGGATCCAAGTGCCTGCGAAATCTTCACCGAAGTCTATGAGGATCTTGACCCGGGTTGTTGCATTATAGCTGAGGACATGGACGCTGGCCGCTTGGCCGGTTCCTGTTTCTATCATCCGCGGGAGACACATTTTTCCTTGGGAATCATGAATGCTAGCCCGGACTATTTTGGAAAGGGGATCGCGACCCGGATGCTTGATGAAATCATTTCGCTTGCAGAGCATGAGAATCTTCCGATTCGCCTCGTTTCAAGTGCGATGAATCTGGACTCGTTTTCACTATATACCCGTCGTGGATTTGTTCCTAGAATGACATTCCAGGACATGTTTTTGTCTGTCCCTGAGGTTGGTTTTAGCGTAGCCCCTCCTGAAGGAATGGACCAGGTCAGGGACGCGGTCCCTGAAGACGCGAAGGCTATAGCTGACTTTGAAATGAAGTTGAACGGGATCAGAAGAGAAAAGGACTTTGCCTACTTTATCAGAAATGGATCAGGCGTCTGGGGTGTTTCAGTAATTGAGTCACCCGAAGGTCAAATCACAGGATTCCTTTGCTCGGTTAATAGCTCCGGAAGTAAGATGCTGGGGCCCGGGGTATCATCTAACTGTTCGGATTCAGCTGCTCTAATTTATAATGAACTTAATGAAAGGCACCGCGGGAATGCGCCTGTCTTTCTGGTCCCGGTTCAGGAAAGTGAACTAGTTCAGACTCTGTATGGATGGGGTGCGAAGAATTGCGAAATACATCTTTGTCAGGTGAGGGGCGACTGTCCTCCCCTGAACGGAGTGACAATGCCAACCTTCATGCCTGAGACTGGATGAAGGAATAGGAAAAACTAAATTATTGGACATTCATTTTCTAGAAACTCAATACGGTTCCGTAGATTACAGGATTTCCTGTAATCTACGGAACGAACTTCTCAGAAAACCGCTCGGGATGAGCCTCTTCGATCAGGACCTCGAAGAGGAAAGAGATTTCATTCATTTGATCGGCAAGAATGAAGAACAGGAATTAATCGCGTATCTTCAATTCAAGAAAATCGAGGAGGACACACTGAAAATGCAGCAGGTCGTTGTAGCGGAGCTTGCCCAAGGAAAAGGGATCGGGAGGAAGCTCATTCTCTTTTCGGAGCAATTCGCCATTATGTCTGGATTTTCCTCTATAATTTTGCATGCGCGTGAGAACGTGATTGGATTTTATGAGCGGCTCGACTATGTCCGTGAAGGGGAGAGGTTCCTCGAGGTAACGATTCCTCATTTTAAAGCGCGCAAGAAACTGCAGTGAATGTAATATTAGATCATGCCTATTGTTAAAATTCATTCCGTGTTCTTTGGCCTTTTCGTGCTGGGCACTGTACATGGTTCCCCCATTCAGTCCCTCGAAGAGTGGCTTTCAGCGGACAGGGGTTCGAGAAAGCCAATGCCTGATAGTGAATTTTCAAAGCTAAGCCTTTCCGAGGAGGACGCGGTCCGGGCGAAGGAACTATTATGGAAAGATCATGCGGCGATGATTCGTGAGACCAGATCCGAGGAGATGAAGAGTAAATCAATTTCATTGGGTGGCAAAACAATGAAGTTTGACTTCATTGTCTTTGGTGAGAAACCAAAGAATGGTCGGAGCCTCTTCATATCGATGCATGGTGGAGGAGGTGCCCCGCCGAAAGTCAATGAAGGTCAGTGGCGCAATCAGATGCGTCTTTATAAGCCCAAGGAAGGAATTTATCTATGCCCGCGTGCCCCAACAGATACTTGGAACCTCTGGCACCAGTCCCATATTGATCCTCTATTTGACAGGCTCATAGAGAACTTAACTATCTTTGAGGAAGTCAATCCTGAGCGAGTCTATCTCATGGGTTATTCTGCAGGAGGTGATGGAGTTTATCAATTGGCTCCGAGGATGTGTGATCGCTTTGCCGCTGCGGCAATGATGGCTGGTCACCCGAATGAGTCGACGCCGTTAGGTTTGCGCAATCTTCCCTTTGCTCTTCAGGTAGGAGCCAATGATGGTAGTTATGGGCGTAACAAAGTGGCTGCGTCCTGGGGGGCAAAGCTGGCAGATCTTCGTAGTAATGACCTTAAAGGTTATGATCATTTTGTGAAAATTCATGAAGGGAAGGGGCACTGGATGAACCTTGAAGATAAGGTCGCTGTTCCCTGGATGGCTAAACGTACAAGAAACCGATTGCCGAAAAAGATTGTATGGAAGCAGGACGATGTGACCCATGGGCGGAGTTATTGGGTTGCCTTGCCTGGGGCAGAGGTCAAGGCCAGGCAACTGATTGTGGTTAGTCGTGAGGGGCAACAATTTAACGTGGATAAGGCTGATGGGATCGGGACTTTATGTATTTTACTTAATGATGAGATGATTGATTTTGCTGAGCCTGTCACGGTCAAGTTCGGCGGCAAGAAGGTTCACGAAGGCAAGGTCAGCCGATCCATTGCTGCTATTTCTAGGACAATGATTGATAGGGGGGATCCCGGTTTGATTTTCAGTGCCATTTTAAACGTGAAGTTGAAGTAAGTGATTCTTGCATGGGTTGACATCCGTCCGTTCCTCTTTGTTCTGGGGATCCCTGTCATCATACTGTTGACTTTTCTGGGCTGTGCCATTGTTAAATCAAGGGTCCGGAGATTGAAAGCATCCATCATCACACTGACGCTTTATGTCCTGCTCTTTGCGTTCTTCCTGTACGGACCATTCATCGGTCAAACAAAGACCCGTGAGTATATGATGAGCTGGGAAATTAAGTCCCCTCAGCTTCATGGAGAAGCAAATCAGGTAACTCAGTTTAAAGTTCCCGAAGTGATTTTCTCTTTCATTGAATTTCCTGAATACTTTATTGGCTATTATTCGAGTGAACTTGCCGATCATCTCAAGAAAAATGGCAAGGAGGAAGTTAAGGCTCTCATTGAGATCACTTCTGACTACGGCAAGGTCCGTGGCTATAGTGTCCTTGAAATTGCAGGAGAAAAGAGCTGGCTCAACGAATGGAGTTATGGTGGGACCAGAGGATCCCCTCAAAGATCTCCCTGGGACTAGGCCATTTTCCTTTGTGCTCTTTGATCGTTGTTAAGAATTAACGGAGCCGCACCGCTGCTCTGAAAAGTATTGCCGGATCCTGATTGATCAGATTTTTTGAAATGGCCTTGTACTCGAGAGACTCGGTCCCGTCACTATTATGAGACCTTTTGGAGAGTTCGATTCCGTCACCGTCAGTCAAACGTGCCCATGAGATTCCGTCAGTAGAGTACTCTAATTCGATTAAGGCATCGTCAGCGCCGAGTATTTGGAGGACAGTGACAATGAGCTTTCCGTCCTTGTTAATTCTAGCTCTCAGGTCATCGGTCTGCGGAATTGCATAAGCGAGTAAATCTAAAGAGTTTTCACCGCTAAATGTTATAGAATCTGAAGTGCCCGGATTGCCTCCTGTCTCGATGCTGGGCCTCCATTCGCTCGGTAAGTTCGGGTCCCTGTCTCCGCCAGGGTCAATGCGTATGAGGCTGAATCCGTTACCATCTGAACTCTCGGGCCACGCCCCTTCATCACGGTAGTTAAAATCAATTATTATTGATCCGGACGCATCACTTAAAAGAATGCGTTCGCCGCTGTTGCTGAGCCGTGAGTTATTCTCAAATTGGTTCTGACTAATCATTATTCGCTCCCCGGGCCCGATGATTGTCCTGTCCTGAAAAGTGAAGTCAATTCCGTTTTTGAAATAAACACCACCCAAATCAACGCTCTTGGATGTGTCCAGATTAATGAGTTCAATGAACTCGTTATCATTTTCTTGTTCGGGGTGATACATGATTTCCGAAATGGTAAGGTTCGTGGAATTGGCAGAAGCAATGTTCCCGGTGCTCTCGATAATGATCGTGTCGCTGCCGACCTCTTTACCTCTCCGGTTAAATGCTGTGAGGTTTATCGTATTTTTCCCGGGCTGGACGGGCACACTCACTTCCCATGAGTCAACGTCTGTCCAGTCGATAGGTAATGGAAGATCGGCCTCTTCGATAAATACATTTGAAACGTCGACCCAGCCATTACCTGATATGTTCGCGGTTGGTCCATCGACTGTTAAATTATTTCCTACCCCAGTGGTGATGTTAAAAGGAATCTGTTTCGGTATTCGGCTCATGACATAATTGGATCGTGATCGAATATTGCTGCTGAAACCGGTGTAACCCTCTCTGGCCAATGAACCGTAATGAGTTAGCCAATAATTCATGTATTCGCTATTGAAAGTGCTTTCGATAATGTCGACGAGGTGCCCATGAAAGATTCTTCCATACACTGGCCTTGCAGGGATCTTTGCGAAGTTACGGCCGCCCCAGAGTCCAGCGCTTGAGCTTTGGGAGAACAGAAAGTCCCAGTCCCACGGCATGGGTTCCACTTTTCCGTCCGATGGGCGAACGTAGAAATTAAGGTTATGAGGATTTCCCGAACTATAAGTGTCACCGATTCCAAGGAGTGACATGATGGCGAACTGACGCATCCACATATCCACATCAATGACGTTTTTGATTTCATCTTCCAGTTCCTGTCCCCTGAGGCTAAAAGCTTTGCACATTGCTATAATTTCATCGTACCGGTCCTCAGGGAGTCTCGAATTAATGCGTATGTTGTGCCGGTAAATTTCTTTATCATCTCCTTGATCAGCTAAATCAAAGCTACTGACCCAACCGATTGGAAACGGAAGCTTAGGTGATTCAGGGTTCCCTCCCTGAGTACTTTGAAATACCCTGATCCCTTCCATCTTGAAGACGATTCCTTCCGTTCCTTCTCCGCCAGAAAGTCCCTCAAGGTAAGGCTTGCCAAAACGGGCCATTGATAGTCTGGCAGTGCCTTTTTGGGTGGTATGAATTAGTTGAACTATGTCGTTGTAATTGTCATGGATGCCTCCGGCATGATTGATCATGTGTTTTGCGATAATTTCACGTACATTGCGCCTTCGTGTTGTCACGGTCCCATGAATTTCACGATAAGGTTTATCGGCTGGAAACTTGTAATTGATACCTGTGCTGTCTGATGAGTTTCGGCTAAACATGCTTCCTCTGAGACGGACCCCGCAATCATAATGAATTTCATTTTCGTTGGTGATGATCGTGCATCCGTAACGGTGATTACTTAGAATTTCATTAGAGCTGTGCATCGTCGATGAATCGCGATTAGTCATGATGACTCTGAAGTTTTGAATCGTTTCAGAGGATCGATTATCATCGATCTGAATCATTGCTCGGGAATCGGGACCGTTTTTCGGATAAAATGAAATGCTCTCACCGTCATCGGCTTCAAGATAGAAATGGATCTTGCGTCCTGACTTCTGTCCTGGAATTTGAATGCTCCAGGACCCGTTGTCAGATAGGCTCACGGGAGCGATTCGAAATAGACTGCCGTCATTGGCATAATGGAGAAGAAGTGAATTGACCCCGTCAGGATCATCGACTCGTCCGCTCAGTGTGATTGCCTGGTCAGGTTCAGGGACTGGAGGATAGTGGGTCACGTCCTGGAATGTTGGTCCGATATTTGGTTCTCTGGTGGAATTTTCTTTTCCGGGAGTTCCGTGTCTGATCGGTTGCTTCAGGATTACTGTCTTTGCCAAGCGATTATAATAAAGCTCAAAACGGAACTGAGGTGATCCTTTGAGCCATTTGGCTTTGAATGAAATTTGATAATCTGTTCCAGGCTTCACTGGTACTCTGGATCCATTACTTTTGAGATTGGATTCCAAGAGATTGTTCAGGTAATTCATCCTTGCACTGGCCACGATCTTTAGGGCGGGGGATTCTTCGGTATCGACTACTTCGGAAAGTTGGTGAGTCCCAATCCTCCGCCAGTACTCGGCATTTCCTGCATTAAAACTTCCGTTCTGCATTAGTTCACGGTTCGTTCCTCCCGGATCCTCGATGACAGATACATCATCGATGAGAACCTCGCCCGCATCGAGGAGGCCAAGACGCAGTTCGTGGAAATTACCAATCGAAGGGGTATAAGTGGGCACTTCTGCTGTCATTGTATAGCTGTATTGGACCCACTCAGATTGGTCTGAGTTTGAACTGTCAGCCCACGCCTCTGGGACTGAGTTGTCAGCTTCCGGGTCACGTAACTCTAAGCTTGATCCACCACCGTCAGCGTGTCTTGGCCAAGGCTTGCCGTCATAATATGTTACCTCGTCTACCGGATTTCCTTTCTGGTCCAGAAGAACGATCCGTTCTGAATTATTGGAGAGGTTCCCGGAAAAATTACCGATCGCGTTGGAGTTCGGGAATTTTGATTTGAGGGAATTCGCATCATTAGAGATTACCAGATAAGCATCGGGATCAATGGTGGTGTTCTGAGGGAAAGTGAAACTGATGGCCCTATTTAATTTCCACCCGGAAAGATTAACTTTCTTATCTGATTTATTGTATATTTCCACCCACTGTTCATCACTTTCGATGTAAGACCTGCCGGGGTCTCCATTGTCAGTGGCCCGGCGAGCATCGAACTTCAACCCCATGATGAAATCACTGCTTCCAATGCTTTTCTGGTGCAGTTCAACAGAGATTCGGTTCGTTCCAGTCAATAAAAGATCATTAGGTTCGAAAGAGATGTTCCTGAACGTGGCCTCGACGCCGCTAGTTGCCGGGGTATTCGGATCGATCGTTCCTGCCGGCAAGTTATACCTAGCGACCTCGGTTCCGTTCAGGTAAAAGACTGCACCGTCATCGATCATGTGTGTCAGGATCAGTTCGCGGATCGATTCCTTGTCCTGTGAGCTTATGTTGAACTGCGTTTCGAAGTAATGCGTGAAGAATCTCGGATTACTCTCTCTTGGATTTTTCATCCAAGTCCCTAAAGGAATTGGCAATTTGCCGGCATCGGTTTCAAATCCCAAGGGTCCCTGACCGGCGAGCCAATCGCCTGCAGGAATCTGCGCCGTCTTTGCCCAATCCCCTCCCTGATCCTTTCCCGTTTCGTTGTATAGCCAGACTGAATTAAAATCAAACAAGCTAATCGTTTCCAGGGTCGGGGGAGTTCCCGGTGAAGAGTATTGCGGGCGGTGATGATACATGATTTCATTAATCACAATGTCTTTGCTGAAGGATATCGCGTTTGATGAATGAGGAGTTATGCTGTCTGGACGATAAAAAGAATTATCGGATCTTTCGTTCAGTCTTGCCTGAGGCTCGTTCCTGATGATTACTGAATCGATGACGAAGTTTTCCGGTGAGTAAAGGAAAAGACGATCACCGTTTTGTGGATTAAGGCTGCTCTCAGATTTTTCAATGGTCAGGAAATTTCCTGCGGGAAGTGACTTTTCGGGGAGAATATATTCACTTTCCTCATTGCCATTTATTGAAGCTCTGAACTGATTGATTGAGACTGGATTTGAACCTGTGTTCTGGAGTTCGAATGACCAGTTATTGTCTGTATTTCCGGCAATTTCGCTGAGCCTGAGCGAAGGGCTTGCGGAAGGGTCGGGCAAGGTTTGGAGTAAATCGAGTTCAAGGCCCATGACCACATCACTGCTGCCAGAATTTGCTTGATGGACTTCCACCGAGATACGGTTCTTCCCTGATTTCAGTCCAGCCATTGGTATGCCTAAAGGCTCAGTTTTCTTGGCCTCTGAACCGGAAGAAGCAAGTGTTTCCGAGCTGACTTCACCTAACGGCATGTTATAGCGGTACACTTCGTTCCCGTTAAGATAAAAAATTGCTCCATCATCTATCAGGTAAGTTATTTGCAGTTCGTATGCATTGTTGAATTGTGTTTCACTCAGATCAAATTCAGTTTCGAAGTAATACGTGATGACGTAGGGCCTATTGAGTGCGGGTCTTATTAGCTCAGTGCCGAGGTCAACTTCAAGACGGTTCTCCTTAGCGTGCACTCCTGGACCGGACTTCCAGTCCTCTGTTACCGGGTGCTCTTTACTTGCCCACTCAGTTCCTAGATCCACTCCACTTTCATTGTAACGCCATTCATGATCGAAACTGAGTATGGGTACCTTAATGGTCGGGGGAGGTAAGTTACTATCCTGAAAATTGATTTTTCCTGGCGTGCCTAATACTTGAGGGCTCGATGTCCAGTTCTGAGGAGGGGCACTTGCGGTCATTGGTAATGATTTTGAAAGAGTCGCTCCAGAACCGTCCGCGCTGACAGGCCAAGGGTCCTTGTCATTGTATGTTATTTCGTCCATTATGCGTTCATTGTTGTTTCGCAGACGAACCGTTTCCCCGGCATTATCCAATCGGCCTTGATAAGGGCCGAGTACATTTCCCAGTCCCGAGGTTTCCTTGATTGTTTCCGGGTCAAGAGCGATGACCAAGAATGATCTACCTTCAATGATTGTGTTTTCAGGAAAAGAATAATCGATGCCGCCAGTCAATTTCCACCCGGTGAGGTCCACATTGACACTGTTCTGATTGTAAAGTTCGATAAATTCGAGGGCATGATTATTTCCTGCCGGATGATAATTGATTTCGTTAAATACAACGATTGAGTCGATCGCTTTTGATTCTATCGATGAGAGAATAATCAATGAGAAAATGGCAATTCCTAATGAGCGTAGTAGGGGTTGTTGCGTGGTTTTTTTTGGGTGCACGGTTTTGAGAGTGGATTGACTGTCTGTGGGGAGGTTGAGATTTTGTACTTAGGGCTGCCTAAAAGCAATGAATAACCATGTAAAAGGTTATCATTAGAAGAAAAAAGATCTGTTAAGACTTCTTATAAAAGGATGTCGCGAACGACCTTTCCATGCACATCAGTGAGGCGGAAGTCCCTTCCCTGATAACGATAGGTCAATTTTTCATGATCGAACCCAAGGCAATGCATTACGGTCGCATTGAGATCATGAATGTGTACTGGATCCTTAGTCACGTTATAACTGAAGTCGTCCGTTTCACCATAAACGATTCCAGGTTTTATACCGCCCCCCGCCATCCATTTAGTGAAGCAGCGGGGATGATGATCACGTCCATAATTCTCTTTTGTTAATTTACCTTGGCAGTAAACGGTCCGACCAAATTCTCCGCCCCAGATGACCAAGGTATCATCGAGCATGCCCCGTTGCTTCAGGTCGCGGAGCAGCGCGGCGCTCGGTTGGTCAATGATGCCGCACTGCCTGCTTATGTCTTTTGGCAGGTTCCCGTGCTGGTCCCACTGCCGGATAAAGATTTGAGTGAACCGGACTCCTCTCTCGGCCAAGCGGCGAGCGAGGAGACAATTTGCGGCGAAGGTTCCGGGCTTAGTGGCTTCCGGGCCATACATATCGAGTATTGATTTGGGTTCACCGGATATATCAGTCAGTTCAGGTACTGAGCTTTGCATTCTATAGGCCATTTCATACTGCGCGATCCTTTCCCTTATTTGGGGATCGCCTACTGCCTCGTACCGTTCGTTATTGAGTTTTTCCAATTCGTTTAACATGCGGCGGCGCAACTTTGGGCTCACTCCCTTTGGATTGGAAAGATAGAGGACAGGATCCCCGCTAGATCTTAAAGAAACACCCTGATGGCGGGTGGACAGGAAACCTGCTCCCCATAATCTTTCATAAAGTGCCTGCCCTCCGAAGCCCCCATTCACTGTCGATTGAAGGACGACAAAGGCAGGGAGGTTCTGGTTCTCATTGCCTAATCCATACGACACCCATGCCCCAGCGCTCGGGCGTCCCGGTAACTGACTCCCTGTCTGAATGTAGGTGATCGCGGGGTCGTGATTAATGGCTTCAGTGTTCACGGCCTTCAGTACCGCAATATCATCAACCATTCCGGCAGTGTGAGGCAGGAGTTCACTGACCCAGGTTCCGGCCTTTCCATGTTGATTGAATTTGAATTTTGAGGGAGCGATCGGAAAACGTTTTTGACCGGAAGTCATTGTCGTGATGCGTTGCCCGTTCCTTACAGAGTCTGGGAGTTCCTTGTCGAACCATTCTCCCAGACCGGGCTTATAATCCCACATGTCTAGCTGGGACGGTGCTCCGGACATGAAAAGGTAGATGACTCTTTTTGCCTTGGGTGCAATGTGAGAGAGTTGATCGATTGGATTATTTGAGGTTGCCCCGAACAGGTTCGGATTCATTAATGACCCAAGAGCCGCGGTGCCGATTCCTGCTGAGGCTTTTCCGAAGAAATGCCGTCTCGTTTCGATGAGTTCTGATTCGCGGATAGGATTCATTTTTTAGCCTTTGGTAACGGTTTCGCTCAGGTTCAGTATCAGGTGAGTGATCATTGTCCAGGAAGCAAGTTCAGGAGCATTCAGTGATTTATCCACGGCTGATTCCCCAGTGGACAGGATCTCAGTGACGGTGCCATTATTATTAGAGAAATCCTTAAGGTGTTCATTATAGAGATTAAGGATTGATTTTTTTTCTGATTCACTCGGTAGTCTCCCAAGGGCCGTACGGAAAATAAATATGATGCGTTCCTCGGTCCCGTTCCCTCCTTCTTTCATGACCCTTTCTCCGAACTTTCGTGCAGCTTCAAAGAACTGAACATCATTCATCAGTACCAGTGCCTGCAGCGGCGTGTTGGTTCTTTCTCTGCGAACTGTACAAGTTTCCCTGTTAGGGGCATCAAAGATTGCCATGGAAGGCGGATGAGAAGTTCTTTTCCAGAAAGTGTACATGCTTCTCCTGTAAAGAGCTTCGCCTTTGTCTTGCTTGAAAACGGACGTGTTACTTCCTCCAAAACCGACGGGCTTCCACAGGCCCGCTGGCTGGTATGGTTTGACGCTCCTTCCCCCGATTTTATTTCCTAGGAGGCCGCTCATTACCAATGCCTGATCTCTGATGGATTCCGCATCGAGGCGGAACCTTGGTCCACGGGCCAGAATTCGGTTCTCTGGATCTTGCCTAAATTTCTCTGGATTTGCTTTTGATGATTGTCTGTAAGTAGATGACATAAGCATCATTTTGATCATACGTTTGACATCCCATCCCGATTCCATGAAATCGACGGCCATCCAGTCAAGGAGTTCCGGGTGAGAGGGTTGTTCTCCCTGCACTCCAAAGTCCTCTGAGGTCTTGACTAAACCTGTACCAAAGATTTGCTGCCAGAACCTGTTCACCGTTACTCTAGAGGTGAGCGGTTGTTCCGGTGAGACCAGCCATTTAGCCAGACCGAGACGGTTAGGAGGAGCGTCCTTATTTGGTGGAGCAATCCATCCTGGAAGATTTGGGCTGACCTTTTCCCGTTGCTGTGTGTATTCGCCTCGCTCAAGTATATAAGCTTGTCGCGGTTCTTTCCGGTCCTCCATGATGAGAGTGGATGGAATTGCTTTTTCGATTGCAGTTAACCGACCCTTGGCCTCTGTCTCTCTTCTGAGAGTTGGTGCGAAACTTGCCTTTGTTTCCGGATTCACTTTGAGGAAATAATGAGTCATGAGCCGGTTCTTTTGTTCTTCGGTCCTCTGGTCCGATTGTACTTTAAGGGCTTCATGAACCTCTTTTGGCAATGAGGATGAGTGACCCTTCAGTTGGTACTGTTCCCAGAGCGAAAAGGAAACTAACTGTTCATCTGAAAGTTTTCTTGTGACTATACCTGACTTGTCCCAGTACACGGTTCCGCCGAATTGAGTGAAGGCCCAACCATCAACTTTTGAGCCAGGGCTGAGTCCAACCGTTTTGGCGGGAACTTCGAGCCTGACCCATTTTCCTTTCTCTGGAAGTTCACCCATAGGGAAATTTGTGTGATCGGTTTTACCTTCAATGCTATAGCCTTTGTTGGCGCCCCAAAATGCACGATGATTCCAGTCATTGGTTCTAAATTGTAGTTGGATAGTTTCTGGAGGATTCTTCGAGTCTAGATAAACGTGTGCGAATAGAACATCCCCTTCGGCTATGATTAGAGGAGGATTAGCTCCTTCAAAAAAGTGCTGGCTTAACCCGGTTGCTGTCCTTGTGGTTGAGGTTTCTCCGCTGAGGACCGGATGCCCTTCTGATTTTTTAACAAATTTCCATGATTTGTCTGCTTCATTCCCTAGAGGCTTGGCCTTTGCAGGTATTGAATCCTCTATCCAGACCAGCTCTGAAGTTGAGTCTAGGACCTTGAGTTCTTTGCCTGCATGAGGGTCCTTATATTCGATGTTCTTTGTGATTTCCGGGATCTGTTTTTGCGCGGAAGTTATTTTATCCTTTAGAAAAGTCATTTCGGCTCTTTGAATTTTTGTTGGAGCCTTCATTGATGGAGGAGGAAGTAATTTATTTCCGTCCATTGCTTTTTCGGTCAGGCTGTAGAAGTAGGAGAATAGCTGGTAGAATTCCTTCTGAGAGAGGGGATCGAACTTGTGATCATGACAGTTTGCGCACCCTGCCGTGAGGCCTAACCAGACGGTCGAAGTTGTTTCGACCCGTTCGACTGCGTATCTTACATAATATTCCGCGTCGATAGATCCTCCCTCGCCAGTAGTTATGTTGCAGCGGTTGAATCCGGTCGCTACTTTCTGTTCTATGCTTGGTTCTGGAAGAAGATCACCTGCCAGTTGCTCGATGGTGAATTGATCGAATGGCTGGTTATTATTGAACGAGTCAATGACCCAGTTACGATAAGGCCAGATTGATCGTTCATTGTCCAGATGCAATCCGTGAGTGTCCGCGTAACGTGCAGCGTCCAACCAAATCCGTGCCATTTGTTCTCCGTATCTGGGGGATTTCAGGAGACGGTCCACAAGCTTTTCGTATGCATTACCAGAACGATCTGAAAGGAACTGATCAATCTCATTCACGGTTGGTGGAAGTCCAGTCAGATCGAAAGTGGCTCGCCTTATGAGTGTTTCTTTAGTCGCTTCTTTTTCCGGTGCCATTCCTTCTTGTCCGATCCTTGAATGAATGAATTGGTCAATGGGGTTTTCCACTTTCCATTCATTATTTGTAATTCCGGGGACTTTTGATTTTACTGGTTTTTCGAAGGACCAATGCTTACCCCACTCGCCTCCTGATTTGATCCAGTCCTTGATCCTATCAGTTTCTTCTTTGGTGAGTTTTTTCCCTGAATCGGCCGGCGGCATTACTTCTTCCGGGTCGGTGGATGTTATTCGCTGGTAGATTGCACTCTCAGAAATATTTCCGGGGACCAAGGCAATGGATCCGGACTTTAATGTGGCCTTGGCTCCTTCAGCCTTGTCTAACCTTAGGCCGGCCTTTCGTTTTGCTTTGTCGGGCCCATGACAACCGAAACAATTGTTTGATAGAACTGGCAGGATATTTTTTGAAAAATCAATTTCCTTAGCTTGTAGACTTTGATCAGGAATTAGAGCGAATGAAAAAATAAAACAATTAAAGAGCAATGGTTTTAAAATTCGCGGAATGTTATATAAAAAAATCATTAATAAGAGTTTTAAAGTATCAAAAAAATCATTCAGTGGTCAACTGTCTATAGTATTATCAGTATATTTTTTGATGTCAAAATCTTGACCGTTACAAATTAATCTAAATTTTGTAATCGGCTAGAAGATGTTCCTAGTGTTAGTAATGTATTAATCATTTCAATGATTGCATTTTTTAAGTAATTCGCGTTGGGATAATAAAGTTTAAAACAAAGAAAATTGAAGAAATTTAGACCGAAATTTAAATCATCAAGATAATGAAAAGGCTACTGTGTTTATTGCTATTTTCGGCTTCGATTTTGCTTATTCCTTTTGCTATTCAGCAACTCATACAGTACCGGCAATTACCAAAAAGTATTACCATAGTTACCGGCAAAGAGGGGGGCCGATACAAGGACATTGCAGACGCGCTTGGGCGCAAGATAGAGGCGGAACATGGTATCAAGGTTGAGTATATTGATTCTCCCGGTTCTCAAAAAAATATAAATTCCATTCAGAACGGTGAAGCTGATTTTGCTTTTTTTCAGCCCAATGTAATCAAAGACACTTCGGATTTCCCTGATGTCAGAATGATTGCGAATGTTTTTCCAGAGGTTGTTTTGATCCATGTCAAAAAGGACCTTGGATATGATCCTTTTATCGGAGAATTAAAGGAAAGAGAAAATACGATAATTGCTGTTGGAGAGGAGGGGTCCGGATCCGTTGTCAACAGTGAGGCGATCCTTAATCATTTTGACAATAGTTCTTTGATCGGGACTCGAGTCACAAGGAATTTTGACGAAGTGATAACAGGCTTTGAGTCAGGAAGTATTGACATGGCCATTGTTACAACAGAAGAGAACGCTTTGATACAAAAGAGGATCGTGGCAACGACCAAAACTAAGCTAATGGAATTGCCTTTCGCTGAGTCTTTTGTTGCCAAGAATCCTGAGTTTCATCTTCATGAGATACCGAGTGGATTTTATGGAGTCTTTCCTGAGCCTTATCCTGTTCAAAAAACAACAACGATCGCCGTGAACGCACAATTGATCACGAATTCGTCTGTCAGTGCTTCGATGGTTACGGCCGCAACTGAGGCTCTGATGGATCCGGAATTCCTTTCAAGCAATAGACTCAATGATTTGAGGAGCGGGGGTAAGGATTACGCGAGATCGAATCCGTCAATCCCATTTCATTCAGGAGCAAATCACTTTTACGATCCAGAGATTAAGCCTTTCCTGAACCCTGATTTTGTTGATTCCACTGAAAGTTTAAGATCCTTTTTTGTTTCTATCTTAATTGCTCTTTATCTTGTCTTTAGATGGCTCAGAAATAAGAATCGAATGCGTGAGGAACATCATCTTGATAAGTATGTTCGAAGATTGTTGGAAATTGAACAAGAGCAGGTAGACCTTGATGAGGGGGGGGTAGATGGAAATGAAACTCTGAAACTTGAAACGCTTCTTGATGAAGTTACGGGATTACGAAGGGAGGCTCTCATTTCATTTAGTGCTAATGAATTTCGTGATGATGCTGGGGTAGAATGTTTTCTGATGTTATCAAGTTCACTAAGTGAGAAGATCAACGCGAAGCTGACGCGTCAGAAATTATGTGCTCAGATCGCTGCATTGCAGGAAAAATTTTTCAGTTCTGATGGAAAGTAAATTCTACCCATTGGTAAAGTTTAATAGTAATTGAAGAGTTACTGGTAATTCCATGTAATCATGTGTTATCAGTTTTCTCATGAGATTATTTCTTTGTTTGGGCGCGTTTTGTTTTCTGATTTCTTTCTCTTTTGCGGGAGAACGTAATGTCATTTTTCGCGGTCATTATAATAATTCGTTGATCCAATTTCTAGGGAAGAAAGACAATCCAGGCAAAAGTGGACGAGTGGCGTTCATGGGTGGGTCAATTACTCAGATGAACGGTTACCGGCCAATGGTTGCCGACTGGCTTAAGGTGCGGTTCCCTCAAACTAAATTTGAATTTATAAATGCTGGAATTTCTTCTACCTGTTCCATGACCGGGGCCTTTCGTTTGCAGAAGCATGTTTTGGATAAGGGACGTGTTGATCTTTTCTTTATTGAGTTTGCGGTGAATGATGATCAGGACGCTGGGCATGAGAAGAGGGAATGTGTGAGGGGAATGGAGGGGATCATTCGGCACGCTAGGACAGCACAACCTGAAATGGACATTGTCGTAACGTATTTTGTGAATCCCGGGATGCTGGGTCAGTTGAAGGCGGGGAAGGTTCCCATGCCGATAGCAGCGCATGAGGAGGTCCTTAAACATTATGGGGTTTCCGCGATATTTCTAGCACGTGAAGTGGCTGACCGCATCAGTGCCGAGGAACTGACATGGGCCCAGTTCGGTGGAACTCATCCCAAGCCTGCCGGCAATGCAATAGCTGCAGAAATGATCGGACAGCTTCTTAGCAATGCCTGGGATAAGAACAAGACCAAGGATAAAGAACCTCACCCGGTCCCTGAAAAGTTGATTGATTCGGGAAGCTATTATCAGGGAATTTTTCTTTCTCCCGAACAATCATCAAATGATTCCTGGTCATGGAGTATTCCTCAATGGAAAAAGATCCCTGGTAGTTTTCGTAACACTTTCGCCGGAATGAAGTTCCTCTGTTGTGATGAGTCGGGCAAAGGGACGGCCATCCATTTCACCGGGACTGCACTCGGGGCCTATGTCTTAGCTGGTCCTGATGCGGGAACCCTTGAGTTTAGCCTGAACAATGGTCCGTGGAAGACTCGTGACCTTTATCATCGTTATAGTCGGGGCCTTCACTATCCCCGTACCGTGATGCTTGTGACTGACCTTGAGAAAAAAGAACACACGGTCCGAATGCGCCTAAGCGGTAAATCGAACCCGTCCAGTAAGGGAACTGCGGCCCGGATCCTGCAGTTCACTGTTAATTGATTTATGTTGTAAGGTGCTTCATTGAATTTTAAGCGAATGTATTAAAGAAAGATGCTAGAGACGAATTTCTCCAACATTGACTGGTTCATTGTGGCTGCTTATTTGGCGGGCACCGTAGTCATTGGACTGTGGGTGAACCGATACATTAAAGGGATGGGGGATTTTCTTGTCGCCGGGAGGTCGCTCCGCACGCGATTAGGAATAGCAACTATGATCGGCTCAGAGCTTGGCCTAGTCACCGCAATGTTTGCGGCACAGAAGGGATTCACGACAGGCTTTTCAGCTTTTCATATTGGACTCATGGCAGGAATAGCCACACTCATCGTTGGCGTGACGGGATTCATTGTTGTTCCATTGAGACGGATGGAGGTCATGACTATCCCTGAATTTTACGAGAAGCGTTTCCGTAGCCGTTCTCTTCGAATCGTGGGCGGTTTTATTTTGGCTGCGGCGGGAATCTTAAACATGGGCCTGTTTCTTAAGGCGGGAGCCGTGTTCGTGTCCGGAATTACCGGGATCGATGATGATGCAGTGAAATGGGTGATGACTGTAATGATCGTGTTGGTTCTCTTTTATACCTGCCTCGGAGGAATGGTTTCTGTTATCATTACAGATTACGTTCAGTTTGTGGTGCTTTCTTTCGGGCTGCTCCTCACTTGTGTTATTGCGGTACAGAAGATTGGCTGGTCAACATTGGTGAAGGGCGTTGAGAAGATCTATTCAGAGGAAGGGTTCAATCCCTTGGTAGCGGAAGGAGTAGGTGGTTCTTACGTGAGTTGGATGTTTTTCCTTGGGGTCATTTCGTGTGCTGTCTGGCAGACAGCAGTGATGAGGGCCTGCGCGGCTGAAAGTGTTGCCGTGGTAAAGAAAATGTATTTGTGGTCTTCTCTTGGTTTCATGATCAGGTTCCTGATTCCTCAGTTCATTGGAATTTGTGCTTTGGTTTATTTTTATGACATGGGTGCCGTCGAACCTTTCTTTGATAGTGACGGGCAGGTCAGTAATGATCCTGAGGTGACAATGAAGGCGATGCCGATCTTTCTTGGGAGGCTTCTCCCCGTTGGGCTCTTGGGAATTGTTGCTGCCGGGATGATCGCCGCTTTCATGTCAACGCATGACACTTACCTATTGTGCTGGTCGTCAGTGCTAACGGAGGACGTTGTTAACCCATTAGCCTCTGAGAGGATGTCACAGAGGGCAAGGATCGTTCTGACTAGAGTATTTCTTGTCATAATTGCGATCTTTCTGGTGATTTGGGGTCTCTGGTACGATCTGGGGCAGGACCTCTGGGACTATATGGCAGTGTCCGGAGCAATTTATTTTACCGGAGCCTTCGCAATACTCTTGCTGGGTCTTTATTGGAAAAGGGCTAGCACTACCGGAGCCTTCTCGGCTCTCTTCATTGGCACGTTAGCTGTGATTGGGCTAAAGCCAGTCCAGGCAAAATTAGATCTTGTGGATTATTTTAAGGAGAAGGGAATTGAGAGTCATCATATTGGGCTGACAGTTTCTTTTATCGCAATTATTGGTATGGTTGTCATGTCCGTGGTCGTTCCTGATCAGAAAGAAAGAACTGAAAATTTTAACTAAGATTGATTATGGAAGGATGGATTATTTTTTGGGGAGCCTTACTGCTAGTGACTCTGATCATATACACGGTACTCGTACTGTATGTTTCTCTTGGAGGAGTCGCTGACATACGCAAGATGCTCAAGTCCCTCTCTGGAGATGAGAATTCTGAGAATTCTGACTCTCAGGAATTGGATGAGGAATCTTTAGAGTCCTGAACGTACCGTTTTATCGAAGTCCTTTGCAAAGGATAAGACTTCATCTATTGGCCCGGTCATCTTAATAAATATGGGGCCCCCTTCGCATTCGATGATTGCTCCGCGCAATGCATGGTCTGGTGTCGGAATCTTTTGACCAAAAGGTGGACCGCTCATGTATGTGCCTCTTGCCGAAACAGTCGTGATCTTACTCTTTTTAATTTCCACCTTTTCCACTTTTGCGGACAATTTATCTTTTGGTTCTTTGAACTGAGAGAACCATCTTGACGCGTTCGCTTCGACGCCTCCTCCCTGACCCGCTCCGAAATAAAAGACAACGATCTCGGTCTTGCCACTTTTGTATTGAGCTTTACGCATTCTGGAGCTCGGTTTCTCCACTTTCCAGGTTATGGGTGCTTCAAAGGTTTTCCCTGCCACTTTGAATTGGTTTTTCTTTTCGTCTCCATGAGCTAATCCGGCCCAGAATAAAAGGTGTATAATTAATAAGTGTTTCATTATTTATTTTGATTTTTATGCCCAATCTATAACAGCTTCTTGGCTGGATGAAAACCAAACAGCTAACTTTAATCAATCTTGTTGCTGTGCTTTTCCCTTAGCTGTTAAGTTACAAAAGAATATGAGGAAAAATTGGACCGCTTTATTATTTTTATTCTACTTTTGTATCCAGGCAAGAGCTGAAATTAAATTCAATGAAGGAGACAGGGTCCTCCTCTATGGGAACTCATTCATTGAACGGATGCAGCAGAACGGTTTCTTTGAGGCGGCGTTGCAACTGGCGAATCCAGAAAAGAGAATCGAATTGCGCAGTCTGGCATGGACTGGTGATGAGTTGGGTTACCGCCTTCGTCCCGAACGTTATGTGAATCATCTTAAAAAGCTTCTGGACCGGTGGCCCGCGAACCATGTCATTTTAGGGTTTGGATTATATGAATCCTTTGCCGGGTCCTCTGGAATTGAAAGGTTCAAGGCTGATCTGAATGGTTATTTGGATGAAATAAAGAGGAGGCACCCAGAGGCCGGAATAATTCTTCTTTCACCCATTGCCAATGAGGATCTGAATCATCCTCATTATCCTGACACGGGACGAAGGAATGGGGAAATTAAGTCCTATGTCGATGCGATGTCTTTAATTGCAGAGAGCAGGAAAATTCAATTCATTGATTTATTTAATTTCAGTAAGGCCCAGTACGCGAGCAATGAAAAACCACTAACTGATAATGGCGTTCATCTTAATCCTTATGGCCATGAGTTAATCGCGAGCCAGCTCTCCAAAAACATTCTAGGTGATCGGATATATGATGGAATGAATAAGGAAAGAATCAGTTCCGTTGCCAGAGCCGTTTCACGTAAGGCTCAGTACGTCTCTACGATCGTTCGGCCAATCAATACGGTCCTTTACTTCGGAGTCCGCGGACGGGCCAATGAGTATAATACCGAGATCCCGCGTTACCATGAACTGATCAAGAGGTCCGATGAACGCATCCATGCTATGATTAGGAGCAAAACGCTTAATTTTAATTCCTCGCCCCTGACCCTTGATCCTCTCTTCAAGAGAGAGCCGGCCAAATTACCTTCGCCTGAACAGATGCTGGAATCCTTTAAGGTGGCTGAGGGATATGAAGTGAACCTCTTTGCCTCTGAGAAGGAATTCCCCGAACTCCGTAATCCGGAGCAGATAGCCTTTGATTCTCTGGGTAGGCTCTGGGTCGTTACGATGCCGTCCTTTCCAGGGACCATTCCTGGGGACGTGCCACAAGATAAGATTATCATCCTTGAGGACACGAACCGTGACGGGCGAGCTGACAAATCAACGATCTTTGCAGATCACCTGACAGTGCCGGACGGTCTGGCTTTTCATGAAGACGGAGTCATTATTTCTCATCAGCCTAGGTTAGTATTTATGAAAGATTCTGACGGGGACGGTCGGGCCGACTATCAGAAAGAAATATTGAGGGGAATTGATGTTACGGATGCTCATCATGGTGGGATGATTGCTATGGGTCCTTTGGGGCACGTAATGTTTTGTGATGGAGTCTTCCACCGATCACAACTGGAAACGCCGTACGGAATTACTCGTGGCGTTGATGCGACGACGTACCGGTTCGATTTGAGGAAAGGAACCGTAGAGCGTGAGTATCAGACCCTAACTCCTAACCCATGGAAAATCACCTGGGACCGTTGGGGAAATCTATTTCAAATGTATGGAGACGGTTTCGTTCAGGACTCTAATGCTATTCCTTGGACTCCTTTCGGAGTCTATCATCCTTTCAAACGGGCCATCAGCATTGCTTATGGGAAAGGTTCGGCTGCCTGTGTCATATCGAGTCCAAATTTTCCAGAAGAGTATCAGCAAGGGATGGCTTCGGCGGTCCTCCTCCGTAAGTGCTTCGTTTCAATCTCAAAGCATACTGCCGGAGGAGCTTATTATAAGGCTAGTGACAGGCTAGATATTTTGTCATCGCCGGATCCTATCTTCAGACCAGTTGATATTGCTTTTGGTTTTGATGGAGCCATGTACGTGTCGGACTTCTGTACCCGGATCATAGGCCATGCGCAGAATTCGATGAGGGATCCTCGTTGGGATCCTTATACGGGGCGCGTGTGGAGAATCGTGAATAAGGGGAAGCCCGCGGTAAAGGATTGGCCAAAGATTGAGGGGGCCAGCGTTGTGCAGTTACTTGATCTGCTCAAGCATCCGCAGAACCTTGTCCGGGATCATGCTAGGAGAAAGTTGCGAAGCGTTGACGGGATCGTTCCTGAGCTGGATCGATGGTTGGCTGGTGAATTGTCCGACTCAAATATTCTTGAAGGGCTGTGGGTGCTTCATGACCAGGGTCAGGTTCGGGAGACTCATCTAAAGAGGCTCCTTGGTTCACCTGACCAGAGGATCAGGGCCGCAGCCACATCACTGATTCGTTTTCAGGAGAGTAATTTAAAGGATCCGATGTCATTACTAAAAAAAATGGCATCAGATCAGCATCCGAGGGTACGGACTGAGGTCATTCATACCGTGTCTTATCTTCAGAAAAAGGATCAGGGTTATGCATCGATTCTTGGGCAGGTTAACGTGTCCGATGATCAGGGTTTGAGGACAGTGCTGGAGGATGCCGGGTATGGAACGGCCTCGGGGCAGGGGCCTGAAGTTCCGGTACTGAGCAGGCCCGAGGACAGTAAGCTCAAGAGTTGGCTCTTGAGTGCAGTTAAAGATGAGGAGCGTTATTTTGTTTTTGGCGGCAGTGTCGGTAAGGGTGGATCCATGCGCACTTTTGTAAAATCTCCGAGTGCGAGGCGTGCCACATTATCCATCAAACATAGTTACGTTAAAGTTTTCCTTAATGGTGTCCCTGTGATTGCTTCTGCGAACTGGTGGAGTTCAGACTGGAACGTTCAGGTTGATCTCGAGGAGGGTCTGAATCAGATCGAGGTTCTGTACGTGAGCGGCAGAGGAGCACAGGGTCATACTCCTGTTTATTTGTTTGATCCTTTAGGCAGAAAATTTACGGATCTTGAGGTTCCCGTCACTGAGGAAGAGATCAAAATGATGGCCACTACCTATAAGAAAGATAATGGACAGAATGATAATGCAATACGAGTCAGTGCTGTTCCGAACCAGTTAGCTTTTTCGCCTGCGGAGATTCGCTTGAGAGCAGGAAAGAAAATCATTCTTACCTTTGATAATCCGGATCTGCAGATTCATAACCTTGTCATTGTTAGGCCCGGATCTGGGGAAAGGGTAGGTCAGCTAGCTGACCAAATGGCTCAGGACTCTGATGCCTTGGAAAGACAATTCGTTCCTGATTCCAATGATGTAATCTGGTCCACATCACTTGTGAACGGAAAAGGAACATTTCAGGGCGAATTTAATGTTCCTGAAGTTCCAGGAAGGTATCCGTTCATATGTAGTTTTCCAGGTCACTGGAGGGTAATGAAGGGTGTCATGGTTGTTTATAAGTGATTTTTCCTAGGGAATTACGGTTTCCTTGCTTTGCTGTAATTTTTATCTGATAGTTTGCCTATGGATTTGATAGTCAAGAACCACCTATTCGTTTGTGCTTTGTCAATGATGTTCCTTTCGGGGTGCGGTGATAAAAATGTTAAGCAAGAACCTGCTCCGAGCGGCACTGAGGATAAGCAGACAGAGACTCCTGCTTCTGTAGATTCCAAGGAAGGTTCGCCGGAAGAGGTTCCGACTGAAGTTTCAGAGGAGCCGGTTAAGGATCCAGAGGAGGAAGTTTCACCTCAGCCAGAAGCGTCTTCTAAAGAGGATAATGAAGAGTCGACCGATGAGACTATTGTTGAGGATGAAGAACCATTACCTGATGCGGTTCAAGGTTTGAAGGAAAGAGCTGATCAGGGTGAAGCTCTCGCTCAGTTTAAACTGGCTTCCCTTTATGAGAGTGGCCGCGATGGCGTTCCTAAGAATTTACCCAAGGCTGCGGCATTCTATCGCAAGGCAGCCGAGCAGGGAAGAGCCGACGCTCAGTACAACTTGGGGATGATGTATGAGAGTGGCCATGGCATTGAAAAGGATCCAGTTGAAGCGGCCCGATGGTTTAAAGCTTTTAACGAGAACCAGTAGAAAAATCAGGGATCGGTGTGCCCGTCATTTGATTCGCAGTAGTTAGCTACTTTCGGAGTCTTCTCTTTGTTCGTCGGTTTTTATTTCGGAGGCGGCTTGTTGTCCTTTTTCTCCTAAAGCGACGATGCCGGAACTGATTTTCCCGAGCCATTTCTTAGCGATGGGCTTGGATGCTTTTGCTACAGTCTTTCCTTCTCTCTGTGCGATCCTGATCAGTTTCTCAGCTTGTTCGGTAATCTTTTTTTTATCCATCACTTGTTATGATAAATTTACATGAATATGATAAATTTACATGAATATGATAAATTCATATGAAACATATTAATAAAAAATATAATCATACTGCAACAATAAGAGTGCATAAATTTGATTAGTTGTCATTTGTATGACCAAATAGGTTTATCCATTTCATCCCCTTATATTTTTTTATAAAAAATTCTTAATATTATTTGGATTGGAGGATATAGTTTATAAATGATACTAGCCCTTATTTAATATGGATCAAACCGCTGAATTTGTACGTTTATGGACCCAATACCACAGGGACGTTGAGCGTTATGTTTACTCGATGATCCCGCGCTCAGCGGACGCGGCAGAAGTTGTGCAGGTAGTTTCAGTTAAGCTCTGGGAGAAATGGGACAAATATGACCACGAGAGACCGTTCATACCCTGGGCCATGCGCTTTGCGTGGTTGGAGATTTTGAAATGGAGGCAACGGCTTGCCAGAGAGAAGCTTGTTTTTTCAGATGAGTTATTACAGCAGATGCATTCAACTCATGAAGAATTGGATCCGGTGATGGAGATGAGGCGAAAAATTTTAGGAAAGTGCCTTGAGAAGCTCAATGAAGAGGACCGTAAATTAGTTCGTTTGCGTTATGGTCGGCACGGAGCCATCAAGGAAGAGGCTGAGCTTACTGGAAAGAAGATGCATGTACTTTATTATGCTCTTGAAAGGATACGCGTTCAGTTGTTGAATTGCATTGAGCTTAACATGAATAGGAGAGGGATGACCGATGCATAGTTTAAAGAATACGGATCTGGATAATCTCCTTGCCAAGCTAGTGGATGATTCCATTACGGATGAAGAGTTGACTGGTCTCGAGAGAATTCTTGATGGGGACGCGTCAGCGCAACGTCGATACTTTCATTATCTTGATCTTCATATGGATCTTCAGGAAAGGGCCACACGTTCCAAGATTCATTCCAGGGCCCGATTCGGTTTATCCAAATGGAAAGTTGCAGGCATTGCCGCTATGTTTTGCCTATGGATTGGTTTTAGCTACTTTGCTGTGAATGAGGATTCAGAGTCCGGACCTGCTACCTTTGCCCACATCATTGGGATGGATGGTTTGATCGAGTGGAGTGAGGAGGAAGGTTCAATCATTAATGACCTGAGTGTTGGGGATCCTCTAAGTGAGGGAACCATTGAGGGGCTGACTTCAAATTCATGGGTTGAGATCGAGTTGAATGATGGTTCGAAGGCGATCATCTCAGGTATTTCAAAATTGAAATTTTCTCAGAATCGGGGATCAAAGGTTCTTCGTCTCAGTCAGGGTTATTTGTCCGTTAAGGCAGCACCTCAACCCGAAGCCAAGCCGATGCTGGTATTTTCCCCAGGAGCCAGGGCCGAGGTTTTGGGAACCCAGTTCAATGTTTTGGCCAGCCTCGAATCGACCCGTTACACGGTCAATGAGGGTCTGGTTCGCGTGAAAAGGATCAATGATGGGAGCGTTCAGGAAGTGTCTGCTAATCATTATGTAGTGGCTGGACTGGATAGTGAGGATGAATTCAAATCGGTTCTTCTTCAGAATTATTCGGAAGAATGGAAGAGCGAGTTTCCGCGTGATGTGAGAAGAGGTTATTTGTATCAGTCAGAGAAATTTACGGCTATTAATCCCGCCATCAATCCAGCTGTTAAACTTTTGACTAAGTTCAGTTCTTCGGCGCAGCGTATTCTTGCTCCTTACCGGTTACGGACTAAGCCGTGCCTGTGGTTTGAGAAGGGCAGGAAACCCGAGCTTCACTTTTCAGTGAACATTGGAGTCTCTGCGACAAGTCCTTTACCTGTTCGTGTTAATGAGGATGCCAAGTTTAAAATCCGGGGAAGAATTGATACGAATATGTTTGGTGTGGATGACTCTAATTTTATCATTGTCGGGTTCACTTCGACCCATACTCAGGGCGGTTTTTCCGGCAAATATATTAGTGGGGAGAAAGTCGATCTGAATCCTTCAGAAAAGAATGACCAGTTCGAAATTGAGATTCCGATCAGGGAATTTTTAAAAGTTGAGAAGGGTGAGTACAAAGATTCTCTGGTCCGTGATTCCTCTGCAGGTCTTGAGATTTTGGATCTTTGGTTCGTGACATACCAGAACATTGGACTGGAGATATTCGATGTCGAAATTATAGTAAATGATGAATAGGAATTTATTCCCTCATATTATCTGGATCCTTGTCGCTTCAATTTCATTTATTTTGGGTTACAAGTTCTTTCCTGCGGGTGATGGTCGTTCGGCGAAACCTGTAGGTTTGGAGCAAGGGGATTTGTCTTTAGCCGACGGCAAGTCTCTCAAGCGTGAGGGTAAGGGGGTGTCGAGTCAGCAGGGTAAAGGAGCCGGTTCTGAGATTGGCCGTGATGCCTTATCAGAAAAGAAAACCCTTTCCGATCTTGAAATTGAATCGCTAGGACAAAAGCTCAAAGAGTCGACTAACCCTATCGATAAGAGGCTCGCTTTCTCTCAGTTACTTCAGGGGCTCACTGCGGAAAATGCCTTACTGATCAGGGACCAGATCAAGAACTTTGATGCCGGTAGTCCGGAGTTTAAGGAATTTCATTATGCGTGGGGGTCGATCGGAGGAACTGACGCGATCATGTTCGGAGTGGATACGGTAGAGCCTGACATGTCACCGGCACTTTCCGGCTGGGCCAGCTCAGATCCTCAGAAAGCGATTGCCTGGTTCGAGTCACTGGACATGGAAAATGATTCCAGCTTTGATCCTTTGCTCAAGGATCGAAAAATGAAGGCGGAGGATCTTCGTAATCATCTGATGGGGGGATTAGTTCAGGGCCTTGCCGATACAGATCCTGATCTTGCAATGAGATTCGTTCAGGAAGTATTGGACTCAGGTAATAAGGCTGCTCATGGGATGATGCATGCTCCGATCTCTGCAATGATTAGAACAAGTTCCCCACTCGAGGCGGCTCAGTGGGCGAGTCAACTCGAAGAGGGCTTTGTCCGGGATCAGGCCATGAGCCGTACCGCGGATCACTTCGCCAGGAAAGATTTTGAGGCTGCTAAAGAGTGGGCCGAATCGGTAAGTTCTAATGATGGAGCAGAGAGAGTCATTGGCCCTGTGACCAAGAACTGGGCGTCCAGAGACCCTGAAGCTGCAATGGATTGGGTGTCCAGTTTACCCGAAGGTAAGGCCCAGCATTCAGGAACGTGGGCTGCCCTTAATGGGTGGGCCGGGAAAGATCCTGCAGCCGCGAGTGATTATCTGGCAAATATGCCGGATTCTGAAATGAGGAACGTTGCCATTTCTGGATTCAGTGATCGTTTGGTATGGGAGAACCCTCAAGCGGCAATGACGTGGGCAAATTCGATCACTTCAGATGAAATGCGAAACGATGCCCTTACCCGGGTCGGAAGGTCCTGGGCCAGAAAGGATCCTAAGGCAGCATCGGACTGGGCTGACAGCACACCCGGAATTCCTTCAACGATCCAGTCGGAAATTGAAAATGTGAACAGAAGTAAACGTAAAAATTGAGGGATATAAAAACCTGATATTTTTCAACCAAATGAAGGACTCAATTCTAACTCATTCCCCATGGACGTTGATCACGATGATCACCTTCTTTGTTGGATCGCAGTTGGCACCTTCTTCCAAGAAGAGCGATCAGAGTTTGATGGGCCAGGGCACTGGCGTTAATGCTGTGAGGGTAAAAAATTATCAGCTCCTCAACGCGCCTCGATCATCTAAAATGAAATCTTCAGGGACTGCATTGGCTCAGGGCAGTGCAGAGGACTTTCGCCCGAAGGGTTTAGCGGGAAGGAGTAGATCGAATCCCAGTTCAGCGAAGAGTGGTGACGCGAGTGATTTTATGAATCAGAAGGGGCCACTCAATAAAAAACAGCTCCAGGATCTTGTTCAGCTAGCCGTAAAATCCACAAATCCGATTGAGCGGAGGAAGGCATTTGACCGGCTCCTAGAAGAGATGCGCTCTGACACTTTCACTTATGAGCAGGCCATGACGATTCGTCATGCCATGCATCATGGAGGGGCTGATGGTGAGCAGTGGAGGACATTTGATTATGCTTGGGGTGCTAATGATCCGGCCTCAGCAGTTGCGGAAATTGACAAGATCCCAGAGCAGTATCGGCGAGGGTTTACTAGTAATATGCTTCCGGGACTCGCTAGCGTTGAGCCGCGGACAGCTATTGGTATCGTTGAGTCGATGGAAGGAGAAATGCGTCAGCAAATGACTGGCCGTTTGCTCGAAGGATTGGCTGATTATGATGTGGGATTTGCGACCGATTACGTTTTTGATATGGCAGAGAGTGGAGATCCTAACGCCTCTCAATACATGAGAAGATTGGCCAGAGAAGTGATGGAGACTGCGGGATTTGAGGGGGGTATAGAGTGGGCCGAGAGTTTACAGGAAGGAGCATTGCAGGCAGCTGCCCTAAGGAGTGTAGCTAATGAGTACGCGAACAATGATCCTCAGGCAGCCGCGCAGTGGGCAGAACAGTTCGTTGGTACTGAACAGAATTCCAGACTCTTTGGAGAAATTGTTCGTGAGTGGGGGAATGAGGAAGCAGCTTCCGCCTGGGTCGAGTCATTGGAGCCCAGTCAGGGGCAGCGTGACGCTCTGAGTGCCGTTTACGGGCATCGTGGAGCGACCAGTCCGGAGCAGGCATTGAAGGAAATTCAGGCAATGCCGCAGTCCGCCGACAAGGATTTTGCTTTGAACGGATTTATTAGCGGTCTGGCTCACCAAGATGGAGAAGCGGCCGTGGCGTGGGCAGCAGAGATTGATATGCCGGGGATGAGGGAAGCGGCAATGGTCCGGGCAGCTAAGCAGTATTATAAACAGGACAGACAGGCAACGGAGGAGTGGTTCGTTGCGAGTGGATTGCCGTCAGAGTCCTGGCGGCAAATTGTGAGTTCCAAATAACCCTTACCATTTATGATGTTTGTTGATTAAGGATTTTAATCAACTAACTATTCTATTATCCTTCCTTAATATAATGTCTGAAATCCTCGAAAATAAAGATCAAGAAGAAGATCGCCTAAAGGATTTTGAGGAGTTATCAACTGAAGCTCAACCAGGATTCTTGAGGGAGTTCCAATTTTGCGGAATTTTCTCAAAATGGATTCCGATAATGGCACGGCCATGCGTTATCTGCGGCAGTTAGGATTGGAAAAATAAGTCTTCATTGCTACAGGTGCCTCTTGGTCTTTTCTCTTCAGTTCCATTTACTGGTTCTTTGAGGTAAAGACTTGCGAGAATTATAGGTTGGGTATAGCATTCAAACCCTCCGGAGCCAGCTAGTTATTGCTGAGTTGATTTTGGGGCCTGTAGCTCAGTGGTTAGAGCAGGGGACTCATAATCCCTTGGTCGCAGGTTCGAGTCCTGCCGGGCCCACTTTAGAATGAGTCTTGTATTGTAGACTTTGTTACAAAGTAACTAAC
>LWDU01042014.1_pt1 | contig 142231 bp, 149 predicted proteins | sample 727161 | NCBI WGS metagenome assembly LWDU01 (sample SAMN04566230, study PRJNA314399) | hydrothermal vent metagenome | isolation source: deep sea hydrothermal plume seawater | place: Mexico: Gulf of California, Guaymas Basin | collected 2004-07-11
GCATGCCGCCAGCGTTCAATCTGAGCCATGATCAAACTCTTCAGTTTATATTTTTCGACCTCTTAAAAGGAGGTCTAGATCTTGCTCAATACAGAATTAAACGTATTACTTAAATTAAAACTTAAGTGCGTTCAACCTATATTGATTATTTTTAAATAACTTAAACAATCAACACAAGTGTCCACACAAATTACTTGATAAATTTTTAAAGAGCTGATTCAATTTTCGTCGAACCGAGCCAGATATTATAGGTCGCTTTTCTTAAAAAGCAAATCATTTTTCAATAAATATTTCACTGAAAAATCACCTTCTGACTGATTCGTCTAGTACATCGAATCGGGTCGGCTATTATATGAATTTCATTTTTAAATGCAAGCCGTTTTACAACTAATTACATTAAAAATTTACGTTCTTTTTAGCCTTCTCAACAATCTCTATATATCGCCTTGGCGAGCTATTTTTCTTGAAGAGGCGGGTATTATAGGGCGCACATTTATTCGGTCAACTACTATTTTAAATTAGTTAACAATTACCTGCTAAACCACTGTTATTTTTGAGAATTTTCTTTTGCCTACTTGCGCGAGGTATTCAACGCCTAAACTTAATACTATTGATTTATCAGCTACTTTTTCCCCATTCAGCCTTACTGCGCCTTGTTTTATCATTCGATAGGACTCCGATGTACTACTAGTGACACCTGCTTCTTTCAATGCGTTAGCCAATAACAAAGGCTCCCCGCGCTTAATTTCAACTTGTTTGATATCGTCGGGGACTTGCCCATGCTTAAACCTCGACTCGAAAGTTAACTGTGCTTTCTTGGCCAACTCTTCATTATGAAAGCGCTCGACAATCTCCAAAGCCAACTTAACTTTTATGTTTTTAGGGTTCTCTTTACCTGCTTCGCATATTGATTGCCAATTTTCTACTTCTGAGGCCTCCCTGAAACTTAACAGTTCAAAGTAACGCCACATTAACGTATCCGAGATGGACATTATTTTTCCGAACATTTCATTAGGCTCTTCATTGATACCAATGTAGTTACCCAATGACTTTGACATTTTTTGCACGCCGTCCAACCCTTCTAATATCGGCATGGTCATCACAACCTGTGGCTTCTGCCCGTATACTTCCTGAAGCTGTCTGCCAACCAATAAATTGAACTTTTGATCTGTGCCGCCCAACTCAACATCAGCCTCTAACGCCACTGAATCATACCCTTGTATTAATGGGTAAAGAAACTCGTGTATGGCAATAGGCTTCCCTCCCGTATAGCGTTTATTGAAGTCATCTCGCTCCAGCATGCGCGCTACTGTGTGCTTAGCTGCCAATTGTATTAAGTCCGCGGCATTAAACTTAGTCATCCACGTTGAATTAAAAACTACTTCGGTTTTTTCCGGGTCGAGTATTTTGAATACTTGCTGCGTGTAGGACTCCGCGTTTTTTGCAACATCCTCTTTTGTTAATGGAGGGCGTGTTGCTGACTTACCTGTTGGGTCGCCAATCATGCCGGTAAAATCACCAATCAAGAACAATATATGATGCCCAGCATCTTGAAACTGCTTAAGCTTATTAAGGAGAACCGTGTGTCCTAAATGAAGGTCTGGGGCCGTAGGGTCAAAGCCAGCTTTAATTCTAAGTTTTTTACCTGAAGCGATTTTTTTCTCAAAATCAGCTTCGACCAGCACCTCATCAGCACCTCGTTTTAATCGTTCTAATTTCTCTTTTGTAGACTTTGTCACTACGTGCCTTCCTTTATATGTAGGTATCGGGTGCCGCGAAAGATACTGTATCTCAAATAAAAATCAACCGTTACTGCGATCATGCACTAAACCGTATGCTTAACTGTTGTTCACAATTAACGTTTGAAACTAACCGTTGCCATCATCATAAAACGGGTGGACGTATGCCAGTTCGGCTTTATACTTTTGACTTTAGTTACTATACAATGTGTAAACCTAAGCTTTATATAGCTTTTTTGTTTTACAATAATTTTATGATGAAGCCCAGTTTAATAAACCGTGATTATAAAACTCCAATGAGCAACAGCTTAAATCGGAAAAAATCATACATGCCGGTCGTGCTTTTTGGCACCTTTATTTTACTGATTGCTGTTTTTTATTTTAAGGGCGCTGTATCCACAACCCAATCCGATTCAATAAAAAACGACTCTAAACAATCAAGCATTATATCTATCGCTTTACCTCAACAGCACAGTGATGACTCACCCCTCCCCACCATAGACGCGACTGATACAAGTAAGTCATTTAAGGCCGAGTTACTGGCTAACACAAATACCACTAAACGTACCTGGACTGAATACACGGTGAAGCCAGGTGATAGTTTAGCTCGCATCTTTAGCCGTTTGAAATACTCGCCAACGACTCTGCATAATATGATGCAACTTGGTAAGAAGGCCGCCTTACTTAAAAATATTAAACCCGGCCAAACGTTACGCTTTGCGCAAAATCTTGATGGCGAATGCATTGCTGTTTCATACAATATTGACCGCATTAAAACACTTAATATTCAAGCAAGCACGGACGGCTTTAGTGCGTCGATCAGTGAAAAGCCAGTCGAAATAGCGCATTCAACCACCTCCTCAGAAATCAATAATTCATTATTTTATGACGCAAAAGAGGCTGGGCTTTCTGATAGAACGATTATGGAGCTGGCGAATATATTTGGCTGGGATATCGATTTTTCTCAAGGGCTACGCCAAGGCGACTCTTTTACGCTGCTGTATGAAACAAAATTTATCGGGGGTAAACGCATTGAAAACGGTAATATTTTAGCGGCTGAATTCATCAACCGAGGCGACAAGTATCAAGCCGTTCGCTTCGTCGACGACAAAGGTCATGCTGAGTACTTTTCACCTGACGGCAAGAGTATGCGAAAGACATTTTTACGCAACCCGATTGATTTTGCTCGCATCAGCTCGCGTTTTAACTTACGTCGCAAGCACCCCGTTTTAAATAGGATTCGCGCGCATAAAGGCGTTGATTACGCCACAGTAACGGGCACCCCCATAAAAAGCACGGGGGACGGTAAAATCATATTCCGCGGCGTAAAGGGCGGTTACGGTCGGGTCGTTATTGTTCAGCATGGGCAAAAATACAGATCTTTATATGCTCATATGTCTAAATACGGTCGCTACAAAAAGGGCAGCCGAATCAAGCAAGGTCAAATTGTTGGCTACGTTGGTAAAACTGGTTTGGCGACAGGCCCTCATTTGCATTACGAGCTAAGAATCAATGGCGTACACAGAAACCCTCTCACCGCCAAATTCCCATCAGCCAAACCAATTAATAAAAACTTACTGGCTCAATTCAAACAGCAGGCCGCGCCTCTACTGGCTCAGCTCGAAATTGCTAAAACAACTCAACTAGCACGTATTAATTAATAACGCATGAGCCAGTACTATATTGGTCTTATGTCTGGCACCAGTTTAGATGGTGTCGATATCGTTATTGCCGATTTTAATGTCCACAGACCCGTTATCGCCTCAACTTTTTTTAAACCTTACCCAAACGAATTATTGGCGGCGATAACCAATGCATGCCGACAATCAAGCATAAGCTTTGATAATTTAGGTCGTGTTGATGCTGAACTCGGTGCTTTTTATGCGCAATGCATTCAACAATCGTTAGACGACGCCAATTTAGATTCACGTGACATTATTGCAATCGGCTCGCATGGACAAACTGTTCAACACAGCCCCAACAATGACCCCGCGCACACCCTGCAAATTGGTGATGCAAACCGCATAGCCGACGCCACAGACATTACAGTTGTCGCAGATTTTAGACGGCGTGATATTGCTGCTGGCGGACAAGGCGCTCCACTCGTACCTGCTTTTCACCAAGCCATTTTCCAGTCGGATAAAGAAAACCTAGCCATCGTAAACATTGGTGGCATTTCAAACGTGACATTTTTAAGCAACCATCACGAGGATGAGGTTATTGGTTTTGATTGTGGCCCTGGCAATACCCTCATGAACCAATGGTGCCAGCAACGTTTTGACTTGCCTTTTGATACGTCTGGCGAGATTGCTAGAAAAGGAAACGTCAACGCCACTCTGCTCACCAGCTTAATCAACGATGCTTATTTTTCAAAAGCTTACCCAAAAAGCACGGGGCCAGAGTATTTCAACCTTAATTGGCTACAGCCACATCTTGATTCACATCCGACGAACACGGTAGACGTATTAACCACGCTTTGCGAGTTAACGGCAACCTGCATAGCGCAAAGCATCATGCAATTACCAGCAGTTGATAAAACACTAGTCTGCGGCGGTGGGTCTCATAATGATTACTTACAAGACAGACTTCGTAGCTTACTAAACTGCAACCTCGATACGACTAAGTTGTATGGCGTGGATCCAGATTGGGTAGAAGCCATTGCCTTTGCCTGGCTTGCCAAGCGAACAATGGAAGGAAAAACAGGAAATATCCCGTCAGTAACCGGCGCAAAAAAAGCCGTTATTTTAGGAGCGATTTACCCTGCTTTAAGCAGCAAATGACGAACCGCAACCGCACGTCGTGGTTGCGTTGGGGTTACGAATAACAAATTGTGAACCTTGTAGACTCTCTTTGTAATCAACTTCCGCTTTTTCAAGGTACTGATAGCTCATTGGGTCAATAATCACAACAACACCGTTTTTTTCAATGCCGAAATCATCTTCGGCCATCGTTTCATCAAACGTAAAACCGTATTGAAACCCGGAGCAACCGCCACCAGAAATATACACACGAAGTTTAAGCTCGGTATTACCTTCTTCTTTAATTAACTCCGCCACTTTTTTAGCAGCACTGTCTGTGAAATTAATATCCGCGTTAGCAGCAAATGTTGTCATATTGTTTCTCGTAACTTAACTATGTGTTGTATTTGTTAGTGTGTTCTCAATCAAGAAAGTTCTTCTTTTGCAGCTTCCTTTAATGGAATTTGCGCCACATTTGAGCCCTTACTTTGTTGACGAACCAATTGGCCGTTAACCTCAGCGCCTACTTCCATCTCGATTAAATTATATTGCACATTCCCTGTAATTCTTGAATTAGCAATCAATTGAACGCGATCAGACGACATCACATCGCCTTGAACTTCACCATCAATAACGACTGTCGGCACGTTAACATTGCCGTGAATGGCACCCAGCTTACTCAATGTTAAAGTGGCACCAGACGCATTTTCTGCCGACACGTTGCCAATAACTTTGCCGTCAATGTGCAAGCCACCAGCGTAAAGGATATCACCTTGAACTACCGTACCTTCACCGATAATGGTTGAAACATTCGTGGTATTTATTTCTTTTAACTTTTTAGTATCTGCAGAAAACATAATTTTAATCCTCGTTACTTTTACTTAGCCGGTCGTACAGTTTAGCGTAGAAGCGTGCACTATCATAGCACTCACCCATCTGCCTTAATTAAATCGCGCCATTGCCACTGTCGCTCCACGACTTTAGCCTTCTTAGAAGAGGGGCTGACTTTAATACGTATGTATTCAGGCTCAAAGCCATCCGGCAAGCCAATATTTCCCGATAGTATTTCATAATAACGGAACGAAAACGCATGTCGCTGCTCGGTAGCCATCGCCATGTCTTTTAATGACAAAGTTTTACTTTTGCCTTTCAGCTTACCTACAACGAACAGCATATATTGACCTTTAAGCGCCCGCTTCTGGCTCGCACCTTGAGCCACGACCAATTGGTAACGGTAATGCCCTAACTCATCGGCTCGTTTTAAATCGAAACTATTTATATATAAGCCCTTAACCAAGGTTTCTGGCGCCACCACGCGCTGATAAAAGGCCAGCTGTTCTTTAACTTCACTCAGCTCATCGTGTAATTTAGTGAGCGAGCGACGTGAATCATTGCGAGCTTGCAAGTCAATTTTTTGTGAGTTATTCACAAAATCTTGCTGCTTAACAAGCTCCTTGTTCCGTGATGACAGTTGCTCAACCGATGCTTTCAAGGCAATATTCTCAGCTTGGTATTCATCCGCATTCTTAACCGAAAAACGCCCAACTAAAAAAAACAGCAACAAACCAATAATCATGGCAAGCAGAGAATTTCTTTCGATTAATCGCCTGCATTTTGTTTGGTGGTAAGGGTGCGGGCACTGATGCGGAATCATATCAATCCAAGCTTACGGGTATAAACCAACCTGCTTCAATCCGGACATTTCATCCAGCCCAAACATGATGTTCATATTATGAATAGCTTGTCCAGACGCGCCTTTAACTAGGTTATCAATCACCGACAACACCGTGACGACACCGCCACCTTGTGGCTGATGAACCGCAATTTGGCAACGATTAGTGCCTCGCACATCGCCGGTATCTGGATGGGCTCCCGCTGGCAGCACATCTACAAAGGGTTCATCCGCATAATACGTTTCAAACAAAGCCTGTAAATCAACATTTGAATCTTTTAGTGGCGCGTACAGCGTGGCATGAATGCCGCGTATCATCGGCACCAAATGCGGCGTGAACGTCAACGAAACTGGCGTCGCTGATACCGCCTCTAACTCTTGTGATATTTCAGGTAAATGCCGATGCCCTGGCACACCGTACGCTTTAAAGCTTTCACCGCTTTCACTCATCAAACCCACAACACTGGCTGAACGTCCGGCGCCACTCACACCTGATTTAGCATCTGATATCAGCATGGATGTATCGATCACATTTGATTTTATCAGCGGCAAAAAACCTAACTGTGTCGCTGTTGGGTAACAACCTGGGTTGGCGACAAGGCTCGCATTTTTTATCGCCTCGCGGTTGGTTTCTGGTAAACCATAAACAGCCTGCTCTAATAATTCAGGGCAAACATGTTTCGCACCGTACCAATGCTCCCATACAGACACATCTTTCAGCCTAAAGTCCGCCGACAGGTCGATAACTTTAACCCCAGCAGCAAGTAACTCTTTGGCCATATGCATAGCAGTCGCATTAGGCGTTGCAAAAAACACCACATCACAGTCTGTTAAATTTTCGATGACTGGTTCAACAAAGCACAAGTCATTAAAGCCCCGTAAATTAGGGTATACCGCATCAATTTTTAAGCCTTTTTCCGCACGCGATGTCACCACTTGCACCACCACATTAGGGTGCATAGCCAGCAGCCTAAGCAACTCAACGCCGGTGTAACCTGTTCCACCTACAATACCAACTCGTATCACCTTACTTACCTCGTTATTTGTTCATGTCGAATACACGGCGCTTTCATTCACCGATGCCAAACTGATTGGCTCGGGGGGTAACCCGATTGCTATCGGCATTTTACACTAGCGCCGTCTGTTATACTTAACCTAATGTCTGAGCCTAAAAATCGCCTCCCTTTCGCGCTATTGTCCACATGGAAAACTCACCTTGTTTTCTGGCTGGGCGCTATTTTTGTGGGACTTGCAACGGTGGCTTTGGCGTTAGGTAGCGAGTACATGAGCGCTCTGTTCAGAGAACTTCATCAACAATATTTGCTCTACAGCTTTATTTTCACGCCCGTTTGTTTAACGCTTCTTGCGTGGATAACATTCACCTACTTTCCCGGCTCTGAACGCAGTGGTGTGCCTCAAGTTAAGGCCGCGCTCCAATGTCCTGATGCGGTTAACGACAAACCTTTTCTAAGCATTCGTATTGTCATCGGTAAATTACTATTAAGTATTGGCGGTATTTTTTCTGGTGCCTCTGTCGGGCTTGGCGGCCCGGCTATTCATATTGGCGCGGCATTAATGACTTACTTTGGCCGTTTCGCAAACTTTGGCCCGCATTATTTAGAAAAGGGACTCATTCTCGCTGGCAGCTCAGCCGGGTTTGCGGCCATTTTTAGCGCCCCTTTAGCCGGCATTGTTTTTGCCATTGAAGAAATGGGCCGCTCGCTAGAAGAAAAAACCAGCGGCCTTATATTAACCGCGGTGATTTTCGCTGGTGCCACTGCACTCATTATTTTGGGCCAATACGTTTACTTCACCGACCGATCGCTATCCTTTCCGTGGGGTAAAGCTTGGCTCATTATTCCAATATGCGGCATTGCGACCGGTTTTATGGGCGGGCTATTCAGCCTCATCCTATTAAAAGGTGGTGCATTTTTGCGCTCTATCTCATTTTTATCGCCGTTAAAAATCGCCTTCGCTTGCGGGCTGATTATCGCCATACTCAACTATTTTACCAACGGGGCAACTGCAGGCACCGGCTATCAAGAAACAAAAAACTACCTACTTAATGCCGGCTCGATGCCCGCTGAATATCCATTGATGCGCATGCTTGCAAATATTGCCACGTTTTTCATCGGCATCCCTGCGGGTGTTTTTGTTCCCTCGTTATCTGTTGGCGCGGGCATTGGTGCAAACATAGCCGACTGGCTACCCATTGCGCCTCTGTCTATTGTTATTTTACTCGGCATGACGGGCTATTTTGCTGGCATGTTGCAAGCGCCGTTAACATCGTTTGTTATCATTATGGAAATGACTAACTCTCATGACATTTTGTTACCCATGATGGCCACCGCCTTTATTGCTAATGGAACTTCTAAACTCATTTGCCCTCTATCTTTATATGAAGGCCTCACTGCAACTTACTTAACACCCGCATCAAATGAAAAAAAACAATAATGGAACGTACCTCTTCATCGCTTTGCTAATTGGCTTTGGCGGCATGCTGTTTTTTAATGGCGGGCCGTTGAATAAAGCTCCCAGCATTACCGTCAACACGATTATGGGCGAGCAAGTGAGCATGGCATCGCTTAAAGGCAAACCTGCGCTCATTACCTTTTGGGCAACGGATTGCCCCGGCTGCATTAAAGAAATCCCACACTTAAAAGCTTTACACGCTGACTACGCCGCCAAAGGCGTCAATATTATCGCCATTGCTATGCAGCACGATACGCCCGAGCACGTTATCGCCATGACTAAAGAGCGTGAGTTGCCTTACACCATTGTCCTTGACCCAACGGGAGAAGCCGCCAAGGCGTTTGGCAATGTTCGACTCACACCCACTACGTTTTTGCTCACAGCACAATCTACCATCGTCATGCAAAAACTAGGCGTATTTGATGACAAAGCCGTGCGCCTGCAACTCGACCAATTACTGGCTGACAGTTAATGTGGCTTAAAGCACTTCACCTGATTTTTATGGTGACTTGGTTTGCCGGGCTGTTTTATTTGCCCCGTTTGTTTGTTTATCACGCAATGAGCAACGACAAAGCCAGCAACGAACGTTTCAAAATTATGGAGCGCAAACTGTATTTTGGCATTATGACCCCCGGCCTCATCTTTACGCTAGGGTTTGGTATATGGATGCTAACGGATTATGCTTGGGCGGCGTTTGGTCAATCGGGCTGGTTACACGCAAAATTACTGCTCATCGGCTTATTGTGCATTTACCACGTTTTTTGCGGCAAATGGCTAGCTGACTTCAAACACGACAGGAATACTCACAGCCATGTGTATTTCCGTTGGATGAACGAAGTCCCCGTGCTGTTTTTAGTTCTCATCATTATCTTGGCGACGGTCAAGCCATTTTAAATTGAACCGACCTAAGTTTCGCTGAAGTATATAGCCTCTTTGCATAAACCTGTATAATCAATTTTTTCAATACAAAACTCATCATGACTAATACCGTTCAATGCGTTGTACTTAAAACCGAAGGTGAAGCCCTTGATTCAGCACCCCATCCAGGTGAGCTGGGTGAAAAAATTATGGCAAACGTATCTAAAGAAGGCTGGAGTAAATGGCTAGAACGTTTAACCATGATCATCAACGAAAACGGTTTAAGCACAGCAGACGTTGAAAGTATCGAATTAATTGAAACCCACATGAAAGGCTTTTTCTTTGGTGAAGGCGAAATGGGGCAATTACCGAGCGGCTTCCAAGCAGAATCAAAAAACGCGGCGCCCGCTAAAGGCAAATAAACCTTACGCCTGCAGTAATTTAAAACTGGGGGCAATGCGTATATTCAAGCACTCATGTGCCCGCCTTAGCGCTTTCTCAACCAACGTTGCCGTCGGTGCTCTAGCAAATATAAACCCTAAATAGCTGGACCCTTCCGGCAACGGCGTCAACTCGTAACCTTCTCGCACACTGATACCCACGTCCGTTATATAGTCGACTTTTTTCGCATTAGCAATGCCTTCAACCCGACGCAAAATACCCTGCGATGGAATGGGAATCATCAACACCCCTACGCTATGCTTTAACGCGGGAATATCTATCGGCTTGCCCATCGCTTGCAACAACACCATTTCTTCTAAACCAATATTTAAACCAAACTTAAGCATATCCGCACAATCACCACCTATCGTGCGTGATGCTATTTCTATAATGTATGCCTCGTCCTCTTGAAATCTCAGCTCCGCATGCACCGGCCCTTCACGTAAACCATACGCGGCACACGCTTGCGTAACACGTGTTTCTATTAGTGCCTGTTCTTTTGCAGATAAGCGTGTCGGCGTAACATAATACGTTTCTTCAAAAAACGGGCCTTCCATTGGGTCTGGCTTATCAAAAATCGTTAGCTGTTTTAACACCCCTTGATGCAGCAATCCTTCGTACGCCACTTCTTTACCCCTGATATACGCTTCAAGCAATACGCTATCGCGCTCAATTGGCTCACTAACATGCGCTTGAATTTTTTCAATCCGGCGAAGTGCATCGACGCACTGCTGTTGATTATCCGCCCGAATAACGCCTTTACTGCCCGACATCGACACCGGCTTAACCACCACCGGATACGTTACATCAACTAATTGGGACAATAATGGCTGACGAAGGTGTATCAACTTAAAAAAGGGAACGGGGACGTTGCTGTTTTTTAAACGACTGCGCGCCAAGTCTTTGCGACGAGTTAGCTCGGCAGAGTCTGGGTGATTCGCGGACAGATCTAACGCTTGCGCAACTTTTGCTGTTAATTTAATGCCGCCATCGTCGCTGGTGATAACCGCTTGAAAATGATACTGCTCGTTGGCTTTTAGAATGCGCGTTAAACTGACATCATCATCGGAAAAATCAATTTGAATGCCGTCAGCTACTGCACTGACTAACGAATGTTTACTTTGGGACGCAACAACCAACTCAATATTAAGGTGTTTAGCCGCCTCAATATAAGCGTGAATTCGGTAGCTATTATGTGGGGCAACTAAAAGAACTGAATGCATAATAAGGTGTGCCACTCGGCGTATGGCCTAACTGTATTTCAATCAGGAAAACCGAATAATTAAAAACTGCCTATTGCTACTTTTTAAGCGCCGCAGCCACCTGATGCACCGCAAGCACCGCAAGTGCCTGCGCCACCGGTTGCAGAAAACACATTATTGAAAACGAAGCTGGCTTCGCCCATGCCTTTATCTACAAAATCAATTTCCACACCACGCATATAATTTAGCGCAACAGTATCCACGTATACTTTGTAATCGCCGGCATCTAGCACGGTGTCAAACGGTGATTTTTCATCCGAAAATGTCATCCCGTATGTCATACCGCCACAGCCACCACCCGATACAAATATACGAATAGCCTCCATGTCATCACCCACATCTACAAACAGCTCTTTTAGCTTCTCTGCTGCTGCTTCACTGATATTAACGTCCGATGACGTTAATTCTGAGTTAAATGATTGTGCTACGCCCATGACGGTCTCCTAAGAATCAATAATCACCTTATTATACGGAATATTTAACAAAACATTTATTTTCAGTCATTTATCGCTTATCCATCATTGCTAATGAGAATGATTCGCATTATAATTTACAAGTTATTAACTAGTAGGAACCTCCACCATGTCATTTGATTTTTTAACAAAAAAAACCACTCTCGTCATCTTATTCAGCATCGTCATCGCTCCTCAAGCTTCAGCCTTAACCTTAGAGGACCTTGCAAAAAGACTAGACGCACTTGAGGCTCAAAACAAACAACTGCAACAAGAAAATGCAGACCTTCGTGTTTTAGTCACTCAAACCGATAAAAAAGCTGAAGCCGCTGTTCTTGCATCAGAAGCCATTGCCGACAGCACTAGCGGCATCCAAAAATTAGCTAGTTTTGCGGATAAGACCACCGTAGGCGGCTACGGCGAATTGCACTACAACAACTTATCTGGCAAAGGCGGCGCTAGCGACAAAGATGAGATTGATTTCCATCGTTTTGTTTTATTCTTTGGTCATGAGTTTAACGATGACATTCGTTTTTTCTCCGAACTTGAAGTTGAGCACAGCATTGCAGGGGAAGGAAAAAGTGGCGAAGTTGAGTTAGAACAAGCCTATATTGATTTTGATTTAAATGACAATCACACAGCCCGCGCTGGCTTGTTTTTATTGCCTGTCGGCATCATTAACGAAACACACGAGCCACCCACATTTTACGGCACCGAGCGTAACCCAATAGAAAAGAATATTATCCCTGCTACTTGGTGGGCAGCCGGCGCTGGTTTGCACGGCCAACTAGGCTCTGGTTTTAGTTATGATGCCTATCTTCACTCTGGGCTTAACGCCACCAAAACGGACAGTGTTACCAAAATAGTTTCTTACTCAAGTATTCGTAGCGGTCGTCAAAAAGTGAGCAAAGCAAAAGCAAATGACCCCGCAGTTACCGCACGCTTAAAATTCACCGGCATTCCTGGTCTTGAATTAGCTATTACTGGTCAACACCAGCAAGACATGGGACAAGGCCTTGTTGCAGGGCTTGATGAAGGCAACTTAATTGAAACACATGCGATCTGGTCAACAGGCCCATTTACCTTGAAAGCACTATACGCAAGATGGGACATTGATGGCAGCGCAGTTGAAGCCGCCGGTGCAGACATACAAAAAGGCTTTTACCTTGAGCCATCTTATAAAGTGTCTAACAAACTGGGACTATTTGCTCGCTTTAACCAATGGGACAACAAAGCGGGCAGTAACGATTCTGATTCCGAAAAAGAGCAATGGGATATAGGCATTAACTACTGGCCACATGAAGACGTTGTGATTAAAGCTGATTATCAATATCAACATAATGAAGATGACGCAGAGCAAAACGGCCTAAACGTTGGCCTAGGTTACCAGTTCTAGAGAGTTGTAAGACTAGATTGTTATGAAAAAGCTGTTATTCATCCTTGCTCTTTTATTCTTGCAATCAGCAATAGCTAAAGGGGTTTATCAAACCCCTTTAGCTTTTATTGAACAAGCCTTTAGTGGTGACATTCCAGCCGTATCCACTGTTTGGATGACTAAGGAAAAGAAACAAGTTATCAGTGACATTTTGCAACACTCACCCGGCTTTATTCGTGTTAGATATTGGCAAAGAGGCTCCAAAACAGCTTGGATACTGAATGAAATTGGCAAGGAAAAACCCATTACCGTTGGGGTTGTTTTAGAACACGGACAAATTAAACAACTAAAAGTCCTCACCTTTCGTGAATCGCGCGGCTGGGAAGTTAAGCATGACTTTTTTACCCGCCAATTCAACAATGCTAGCATCACAGATAGTCTACAACTAAACCAATCTATCGATGGCATTTCTGGCGCCACTTTATCGGTTCGCGCATTGAAAAAAATTGCTAGAATTGTCTTATACCTTGAGCAGCATACGAACCAATGAATCAACACAGGCGCCATCGAAATAAATCTAAATCACTGTATATTTGGCATCGCTATACAGGATTATTTGCTGCTTTGTTCGTTATTTTTATCACTATCTCGGGTATCACACTTAACCACACGGACGACTTAGCTCTTAAAAACAAACACGTCAGCTCTAACTTTTTACTGAACTTATACAACGTACAGTCGCCAACGGTTGTTAGACAGTTTATCGCCGGTCAGCAGGTAATAACCCAAGCCGACGACATACTGTTTATAGACGGCAATAACAGCTTGGCTATTAACAGCTCGTTAGTCGGAGGGGTTGTCTATGAAGAGTTTATTGTTATCGCTTTAACAAACAAGTTATTGCTGGTTGATTCTACTGGCCAACTGCTTGAAACGTTATCTAAAACAGGCGGCATACCCAATAACATTAGCAAGATAGGCCTTGACGAAGAACAACACGTTAATGTGTTATCTGAAAATATACTCTATCGATTGGATGCCAACCTTGTTTTGCAGGTAGCACCTCTTAATCACAACGTTACCTGGTCACAGAACAAGCCGGTATCAACCATTAATAAACTGGCTATAAGCGAACGATATCGCGCAAATATAATTTCATTAGAAACACTGATGCTGGATATTCACAGCGGCCGCTTTTTTGGTTCATACGGCACATTATTTTTTGATTTTGTCGGCGTCATCCTTCTATTCTTGGCATGTACTGGGGTTATTATTTGGGCTCGGCAACGTCCGAAAAAAAGCTAATGACGACAGAAGATCAACTCGTTCTCTATTATCAGTTGCTATGCCAACACGGCTTAAACGATTCACACAGCGGCAATGGCTCCGCTCGGCTTGGTGAATCATTTGTTGTCACAAAAACAGGCGCTTGCGCTGACACCGTTCAAACCAGTGATTTAGTGCACTGTGAGTTCAGCAAAAAACTGCCTAGCAACGCATCATTAGACGCAAGCATTCATCAGCATATATACCAAACAATAGGAAATTTCACCGCCGTCCTCCATGCACATAACCCTTACACCATTGCATTAACGTTGAACGACGAGCGCTTCTCTCCGGTCGATTTTGAAGGAAAATTGTACTTTGGCGACCTCGAAGTAATTCAATGCGATGCTGACAACTACCTTGAAACAATGCCCAAACGAATTGCCGATAGCTTAAAGAAGCAGCCGTTGGCCATCGTTCAGTCACACGGCGTGTACGCCGCAGCTGACAACTTAGAGCAAGCCTATAAGTGGCTGCGATCTATAGAACAGTCAGCAAAGATTAAGTGGCTAGCAAAGCAGATTTAGATTTGATGGTGTACACGTAAGTCGTACAAATGCCTCTCAGCATCAATGAGGTGCTTACCCCAGTGGAGGAAAAACCCATCACGCCATAGGCTTAACGCAGCTGGCAAGTTCTCTCGTCCATTTTGAATTAAATCGAGACCTCTCTTAATTTCAAAATAAAGGTCCGCAAGGTCACCCGCCAAACTACCATACATTTCATTGTCAGCGAGCTCATCGCCAACTTCATAGGCATCTTTCTCGCCAAGTCGTTTTTTTAAGCTACAAAATAGATCAAAACGTTCGTCAATATCTGATACGGCAAACAAACATTCACCTTTATTAGGATTATCTATCATCGCCATAACTGCGTGAATGCGTGGCAAAATCAAGCTGATTTCAGCCAGCCATTCTTTTGAATTAAACTCATGTACATTTTCTACTAAGAAGCAAAAACGTTTTGCATTACTCTGCAAATCATGAATTTGTTTTAATGTTTTATTTCTATTTCTCTTAAGCACACAGTAAGCTTAGACAACATTAAAGAAAATACTGTGATTTAATTAACAAATGTTGAAAATAACTTCATTAAAAATTCATTTAGCTGTTGCGAGCCTATTCTTAGTATGGGGTTCAAGCGTTCTAGCTTATTCCTTTTCGCCAACAAACACCGCGCCAAAGCATGACTTCTTTCACACTTTTTCAGGCAACCTGCTTACAGAACTTAAACAGGTAAAAAAAGACAACAAATTCGGTGTAATGGTGTTTTTCAGCACATCGCATTGTCATTTTTGCCGTCGCATGAAGGCAATCGTTTTTAATCAAGCCTCTGTACAACATTACTTCAGGTCTTATTTTCAATTAATAGAAGTGGACATCGAATCTGGCCAACAATTAACGGATGTATCAGGAGCAACATCGTCTTATATCGAATATGCTAAAAACAACCGCGTGCGTTTAACGCCGACAATTACCTTTTTAGACCAACATGGTGACCACGTGTATCGTCACGTTGGTATGATTGCAGATCCACAAGAATTTATCTGGCTAGGCGAATATGTTACGAACGGACAAACACGCAAACAAAGCTTTGCAACGTTCAAAATGAATAAACGCAGAAACATTACCCGATGATTCGCTTATTACTTCTCATTATCGTTGTTTTTGGTGCCATTTATCTCGTGCGCTGGTTTTTAACCACCCCAGCAGAAACCGTTGCCGCTAACATTCGTAAATCACTTTGGCTCGTACTAGGCTTGGGGCTTATCTTGCTCGCCGCAACGGGTAAGCTCAATATAATTTTTGCGTTTATTGGCTCTGCCATTCCACTGATTACCCGACACTTACCTAATGTGCTTCGCATTCTGGGTATCGTTAAAAACATCAAGTCAGCTCAAGACAAAAACCAAGCACCCGTACCTCCTCCAACACAAAACATAACCAACAAAGAAGCGCTGGACATTTTAGGACTAAGCCAAGGCGCATCCAAGCAACAGATTACCGAGGCTCACAAACGCCTAATGCAAAAAAACCATCCCGATAAAGGCGGCTCTGCGCATATAGCTAGCCAGATCAACCAGGCAAAAAAAATATTATTAAACGATGATAAGCACTGATCAAACGTTAATTTTCGCTATTTTATTTACAACGTTGGTTCTATTCGCATGGGGAAAGTGGCGTTACGATTTAGTCGCTCTCGCCGCCATGACCGCTGTTTTGCTGTTTGGTTTGGTCACGCCAAACGAAGCATTTGCAGGCTTTGGCCACACCGCCGTTATTACAGTGGCGGCTGTTTTAATTATCAGCCAAGCATTAAAAAATGCCGGCGTGGTTGATGTCGTCGCATCGCATTTATTGCCACACACTGGCAATGTTATCGTGCACATTGCTTTATTAACTGGAATTGTCACGTTTTTTTCGGCCTTCATGAACAACGTCGGCGCACTCGCCTTACTGCTGCCCGTCGCCATTGCCACGGCTAAAGAACACAATCGATCACCTGCGATGATACTGATGCCAATTGCCTTTGGTAGTATTTTAGGCGGCATGAGCACCATGATTGGCACACCACCGAACATCATTATCGCCAACTACCGAGCAGATGTTACCGGCACCGCGTTTAGCATGTTCGATTTTTCACCTATCGGCTCAGTTATCGCGCTAGTTGGCGTTGTTTTTATCACTGTTATTGGCTGGCGTTTAATTCCCAAACAGCGCTTTGAAGAAAATCCGCCCGAACAGTTATTCGAAGTGAGCAGCTATTTAACTGAAGTAAAAGTCATGGCCGACAGCCCTCTGATTGATTTGGCCGTCAATAAAATAGAAAGCCTGCAAAGTGATGACGTTGGCGTAGCTGGCATCGCAAGAGGCAATCGTTTTGCGCTAAATACCAATCCCAATTACACACTAAAAGAGAATGATATCCTTATTTTACGTGGCGACCCAATCACTCTACAAAGTAAGTTTGCAGATTCAAATTTAGAATTTCAAACCGCCAGTGGGAAAACCTTTGACGATTTAACCGACGGCGATTTTACCTTAACCGAATGTGTCATCACATCTACCTCGCCTTTAGTCGGACGTGACGTGTCTTATTTACGTCGGCGTACAGCCAATTCCGTTGCCGTTATTGGTCTAGCCCACGAAGGCAGAATGATTAAAAAGCGATTGCGAAACCATTCATTTAAAGCCGGCGATGTACTGCTATTACAATGTGAAAAAGCATTCGTGAATGACATGCTGATTGAATTAAGTTTATTGCCCTTGGCTGAGCGCGGCATTCAAATTGGTCAGCAACGGCGGGTGGTCATTGCATTAGCCATTTTTATGGGCGCTATTATATTAGGCGCAACGAATGTTTTACCCATGGCTGGGGCTTTTATTTTGGCTATTTTAGTGTATTCCGTCACCGGATTTTTACCCGGCAAAGACGTCTACCGCGATGTCGACTGGCCCATCATTATTCTACTGGGCGGAATGATTCCTGTGGGACGTGCATTAGAAAGCACAGGGGCTACCGAGTTAGTCGCCAATGGCATCGTTAACCTGACCGATGGCTTGCCCATCTATATGATTATTACACTGATTTTAGTGGTCACTATGTTCCTATCCGACATCATAAATAACGCCGCGACTGCCTTGGTCATGGCGCCTATTTCTGTCGGTATCGCGAATCAACTGGGCGTCAGCATAGACCCTTTTTTAATGGCTGTTGCCATCGGTGCGTCGTGTGCTTTCTTAACGCCCATAGGGCATCAGTCAAACACATTGGTAATGGGGCCTGGCGGCTATCAATTTGGAGATTACTGGCGAATGGGTTTGCCGCTAGAAATTATCATTACAATTATTTCTGTGCCACTTATTTTAAGCGTCTGGCCGCTATAACAACGGCCAGACATTGCGAACGTTACGCTAACGTAACAATACGTCTGCTAAATCAATCACATCAATAACGGTGCCATTACCTTCTAACACACGGACAACTTTGTCACCCACTCGACGAATGGCTTCACCATCGCGTAGCGCTGGCAGTCGGCTCGACAACTCATAGGGTATTAACTCTGAATGCCTCAGAATATCACCGTCAAGCACTTCACCTCTGGCGACTTTAGTTTGCCAACCCGGAGGTAACTGCCCACCGCGCGCTAATTTCTTTTGCAGGCCCGGGGGCAATTGTTTTTCTTGTGCTTTTTCCCTTTTTTAGTTTGCTTGTCGTTATTATCACGGCGGTAATAATCCTCAATACGAGAGCGTTCTACATTACTAAAGTAACGGTTTGATTTTTTCTCACTTTTTAACGCTTTTTAACGCTTTTTCAACATCGACTCTTTGTTCAACTTTTTCTGGACGTGCGAACCATCTATCCAAAAAAGATTCACTGTGCTCGGCTTTGCTGCCGGTATCGCTTTCAGGCTTAGCCGCTTGCACCGACCCCAGTGCAAACAACGAAAATACAATAACGCCTATCTTTAGTGTTGAATATGTCATGCCCATCTCCTTTTTTTAAATTACTGCATCAAGCATAGTTCCATTAACTGAACACAGTATTAATTCTCCGTGCTTATCTCTTTTATATACTGAAATATTTTACGCGCAGCAGCGGGTGGCTTTTCACGCTCTACTTCTTGTTTCGCTTTTCTTTGTAACTGACGCATATGCTGCCTATCGGCCATCGGGTACTCTACTAAGAAAGCACTGAGCGCGCTATCCCCATCCGACACCAATCTATCTCGCCACTGTTCGAACAAATGCAATCTCGCAGCAGCCGCTCGATCCTTCTCCAACTGCCTATCAAGCGCTTGAAACAACGCATCCACTTCATCCTCGTCCATATCACGCAATAATTTACAGACGAATTTAAACTGCCGTTTAAGCGCGCCTCCTTTCGAGAGTCTTCTCGCTTCAACAACGGCTTGCCTGAATGTATCGGTTAATGGTATCGCTTCAAATTGATCTTTTGAGAGCGCTGCAATTGATTTTCCTAAACTAAGCAAGGTGTCTAGCTCACGCTTTACCCGTGTTTTATTAACCCGCTCGACAAGTTCATTTTCACTCATGTTCGTTTATCATTTAAATAGTAACCGCCATATTATACCCAAAGGACACACGTTTCATTTAAACGTATCGAAAAGCACCTGATCTTCACTCAGCTTTAACAATACCTATCATTGATGCAAAATCGCTCGTCTTCCTTTTGCTACAATATTCACTCTTCACTGGCAAAACACACAATGCCCAACAGCCCTTCCATTCTTCTTATTAGCCCCTACGATATCGGGCGTCAACCTTTTGCGCTTGCGCAGGCTAGCGCGTGGCTAAAGGATCACGGCTTTCAGGTTGAATGTTTAGATTTGTCGGTACAAAAGCTCAACGAAGACAGCTTAAAAAAAGCCGATTTAATTGGCCTTTACCTTGGCATGCACACCTCTACTCGCATCGCTTTAAAGGCATTACCTAAAATTAACCACCTTGCACCGGATTCAACATTGTTTGCATTCGGCCTGTATGCACCTTTGAATAAGGACATTCTGAGCCAACATAACGTCAGCTACTTTTTTGGCGGCGAAAGTGAGCCCGATATTTTACAACTGGCTCAGCACTTATCTGGTAGCAGCGATACGCCAACCGCCAATACCGTCGTACGAACAGGTAAATTGGCATTTAAACTGCCCGCCCGAAACGATTTACCCCCACTGTCTAAATACGCAAAACTCATTCAAGACAATCAGGAACCCAAAACGCTGGGGTTTATTGAAACATCACGCGGCTGTAAATATGTCTGCCGCCATTGCCCTGTTACCCCTATTTATAAGGGGACGTTCAGAATTGTTTCATTTGACATAGTGATGCAAGACATTGAGCAACAAGTGGCGATGGGAGCGGAGCATATTTCATTCGGCGACCCGGACTTTTTCAATGGCCCTACACACGCCAAAAAAGTCATCTTAGCCATGCATGAACGCTTTCCAAACTTGACGTTTGATGCCACCATCAAAATAGAACATATTTTAAAACATGCCAAGCTCTTACCCATTCTCAAGAATACAGGCTGTTTATTTATCACCTGCGCGGTTGAGTCTTTTGACGATGACATTTTATTAAAGCTGGATAAAGGGCATACCCGTGCCGACACATACGCCGCCGCCGTATTAATCAAACAAGCTGGGTTAGTCATCTCGCCCACCTTTGTACCGTTCTCCCCGTGGAGTAGTTTAGAAGGCTATCGCGACTTATTGCATGACATTACGAATTTAGAGCTTATTAATGAAGTGGCTCCCATACAGTTAGCCATTCGTTTGTTGATTCCCAATGGCTCGTATTTGCTGAAGCTACCTGATTTTCACACGTTAATAGGTGACTTTGATGCTGACACGCTAGGTTACCCGTGGAATCACCGAGATCCGAAGATGGACGCATTGCAAACCGAGATTATGGCCATTGTTGAGCAAGCCGATGCAATAGAACAACCAAGGCACAAAACGTTTGCTGACATTTGGCATGCAACTCATCAAGCACTGGCTGTTGATACGCCCCTTTTAGCCAGCACGCCAACTAAATCGGTGCCTCATTTATCTGAAGCGTGGTATTGCTGCGCCGAGCCAACCAATGAGCACATCAATAGTTTTTAAACCGTCATTACCAAAAAGATAACGAATAAAATGACCGCTGCTACGGGCAATAAGATGCCTGCCCAGTCCTTTTCCGCTTCTTCACTTTGTTTTAACGCCGCTTTAATGCCGGGTTTAAACCAGAAAATAACCAATAAGGCCACCGCGCCTAACGTTACCTGTTCCCAAAGAGCCATACCTACCATTTAATTGTCCTCATCATCTTTATCTTTTTCACAATGCCAGCAATGTGAAAACTGGCCTTCACTTTCTTCACCGCAATGTTTGCATGTCCAGTCAGGCAAATTTTGTTCGCCTAACGGGTCACTGTTCAAGTATTTTTTTGCAACCGTTTCGTCACGCTCATCATCCAACCACAGTTCTGGCCAACATTCTATGGGCGGTATTTCTCCCATCGCTCCACCCAAAAACTCATTTCTTATTTGACAAGCGATACCCTGTTGCTCAAGATAGTTTTTCCAAAAGGCGACTTCGATAAAATCCTGCGCTGTAAACACCTTAACCATCGATATTCATCCCCATACAAAACATTCATTTATGACACATACACGCTATATTGACACACCCGAACTTCTGACTGAGTTTTGCAACGACATTAAGACTGCGCCATGGCTTGCTATTGACACTGAGTTCCAACGTGAAAAAACCTACCGTTCCATTCTAGCGTTAATTCAAATCGCAACGCCTGATATTGTCGCCATCATCGACCCACTGGCCTGCGACATCAACCCTTTGCTCGATGTTTTATCCGATAAAAATATTTTGAAAATATTTCATGCCGCCCGCCAAGACCAAGAAATCTTTTATGATTTACGCGGCGAGCCTTTATCACCAGTGTTTGACACCCAAATTGCCGCACCAATTCTTGGCCACCCTGAACAAGCCGGCTACGCTCGACTGGTTGACGATATATTAGGCGTACAACTGAGCAAAGCACATTCGCGCACCGACTGGTTACGTCGTCCATTGAGTGAAGACCAAAAAACATACGCCGCAGATGACGTGATTTATTTAGCCCAGCTGTATCCGTTATTAGAAAAGCAATTAATTGAGAAAGACCGCTTAACTTGGCTCGCACCCGCGTTTGCTGATTTGTGCAAAGCGAGCCTCTATTCAAACCCGCCTGAGCTGGCTTGGAAACGTATCCGCGCCGCCAAACGTTTAAAAGGCGCATCGTTGTCCATTTTGCAAAAAACAGCCACCTGGCGTGAAGCGTTAGCACAAACAAAAAACATCCCACGTGGCTGGCTGATTAAAGACGACATATTGATTGAAATAGCCAAGTTAAAGCCTGTTTCTATAAATGCTTTATCGAGTATCCGTGGGGTAAGCGATAAATTTGCGGAAAAATTCGGCGCAACGGTTATCGACATTGTGAACGACGCCATTGAACAAAAACCCGCGCCTCAGGACAAGACTAAAAAAACTAAAAAAGCGACTGAACAACAAGAAGCCATTGCAGACCTGTTAATGGCTCAGGTTCGTTTAAAAGCAGCGGATGCAGGCGTAAACCCGAGCTCTGTGACCAGCCGCAAAGAATTACTGCAACTTATTCAAGGTGAACGCGATATTGAACTGTTGACCGATTGGCGTAATGAGATGGTTGGTAAATACCTCATCGCCACGCTGGAAGGCGCCACCAGTTTTAACGTTAACTCGGGCGAATTAGTTATCAGCTAATTGCAGCTTATTTTTTCTTAACCTCAGGAATCGTTAATCGCGTACCGGCCGACACACGGTTCAGGTTCAGTGCTGGGTTGTATTGCCTAAGCAGCCACATCGGCGTATTTTGTTTTTGCGCCAATAGCCAAATAGACTCCCCTTTTAACAGTTTATGCTGGTAACTTCTAAACACTTGGTAGCGGCTAAAGAAGTCATCTTGCAATTTCTTATGATACGCCAAGCGTTTACGTTCTAATTCACTCATGGACACCTTCGAGAAATCCAACGTCAAGCTTTTCCCAACCACCAGTCGCGTTCTAGAATTCATATTATTCAAACGTCTTAACGTGCCCGTTTTTAACCCCAACCAATCCGAAAAATGTCCCAAGGTTTCCTGGCTTTGTATTTCAACCGAACCATTTTTGGCAACTCGATAATTGCTTGGGTCAGCACGTAAATCTCCACCACTGACAATTTTTTTAGAAGTGAAAACCTTCTCATTGGCGGCCACCGATAGTACATCTGGCTTGCGTCGTAATCTAAGTTTCTGCCCAACGTACAAATGATTCTTATTTTTGATTTTATTCAACGCCATGATATCCGCTTCTGCGACATCGGCTTTTTTAGCAATCACTGACAAACGATCACCTTTTCTAACGGTGTAAAAAATTGCATCTTCTGTTATTTGATGCGCGCCTTGCAACTGTTGTTTTGCCGCACTGGGTAATTTCAACGTTTGGCCAATACGAATTTTATGCTGGCTACGTAACGCATTAATCGCCACCAATTCATTAACTCTGACTTTAAAGCGCCTTGCTATCTTAGACAATGAGTCGCCGCGACGCACTTTATACGATACATCTGGCTTTTGCTTCGTCGCTCTATCATCACGTGGAATACTGGCAATCAACGCATGTGCTTTGACGTGCTTTTTCGCGACCGGCAATTTCAGTTTATAACCCTTTGGCACATATTTACTGTTTGACCAAACCGTTGGTTGCAACGCTGGGTTCAGTGATTTGAAAATATTATTCTTAACGCCAAATGCCGTCATCAATCCCTGCGCTGTGTAATAAGAAGGCAACTTAACCTCATGAAACACCAACGATTGTTCTCGTTGAATCTTGCCAAAATATTTTGAAGGATGGTGTTCTATTTCATTCGCCGCTACAAATGCATTATAAAAATTTCGAGATGCAAAACCAAAGGTACGTCCTTTATATTCTCTAACAATTTTTGAGATATCTGTACCACCAGTGGCCTTAACCGCACGGCGCATGCCAGCTGCCCCGTGGTTATAGGCGGTTAATGCTAACGGCCAAGTACCGGTTATTTCATGATTATTCTTTAATAATAAACCCGCCGCTCTGGTTGCTAAAAAGGGGTCTAAGCGCTCATCCACCACGTGATCAATCCGCATAAAGCGACGCCCAGTGGAGCGTGTAAACTGCCACAACCCTGCTGCGCCTGCGTGTGATTTCGCAGCCGAACGAAACGATGATTCAACGTGTGGCAACGATGCCAACTCATTCGGTAACCCGAGCGCTTTAAATTCTTTTTTTATGAATGGCATCCAACGCCCTGAACGAACTAAGCCTTGTTTAAATCGGTCGGCTTGACCCAATTGAAAGCGCAACCTTTTTGTCGCCTCTCTATACTCGCGTGCAGTGGTGCCTTTTGGCCATAAGGCTTTAACTTTTCTATGCCGCGCACTTGTAAGCCGCCGATTTGGATTCGCCGCCAAATACAACAAAATGTCTTTGTAGTACTTCTTTTTCTGCTTGATAGCCTTTTTGCGCGCCCTATAACTCGTGCCTGGCGCAAATGACATCCGCCCATAGATAATATTTAATCGTGCATTATCATGGATAAGCCCTTCGCTTGTTGTGACCTCGGTATACACCCTTAGCCAAAAGTTTACATCGGCTTTAAGCGCTTCAGGCTGAGGAAACTTAGTCGTGTCATTAGACGATGCTACGCCAGGCGCCATTGTAAAAAAGACGCACGTAAAAACGATACTTAATAATTTTTTTATTTGATTTTCCATAACCTTAAAACGGCCAAATTGACCAACCGGCATCCAATTTTGATTCACAACCTTTTAGTTGTGCGGCGTAACGCTTCGCCTCTGCACCTACCCTTTTTGCTACACGCTGCAACCATGGCTTAGCCAAATAAGTGCCTCGGCTATAACCACCATGCCCCTCGTGATAAGCAAGGTATTGCTTTTCTGCATCCCATTTCGACACCCCTAATTTACGCTGCGTCACATTCGTATACCAGCCGATAAAATCCACTACATCAGCAAAATCATCTCTATCAGCGCCATAATTATCAGTGGCTTTCATATACCATTCCCATGTGCCGTCTTGCGCCTGGCCATAACCGTATGCCGATGAAGAACGCGGCAAGGGGATAACCCCCAAGAACCAATCTCTAGGCGGTCGAACATCCGATTGAAAATGCGACTCTTGATGAATGATTGCCATCTGCACCGCCACTGGCGTTCCCCATTCTTTTTGGGCTCCTAACGCTTGTGCGTACCAATCATCTTTTTCGAAAAAGATAGAGCAAACATTGCTTTGATTGCTTGGCGGTGTCGTCGCACAACTCACCTGAGTCAGCAATAATATCATCACCCATACCAAATAAGCGGACACGCGATATATCATCTCAACATCGCCACGTAGATTAGCAGCCCGTGATTTAGGCATTAATCAGCATTGATTTTTTGCGCCAGCTCCCAATTAACCAGGGATTGCACGAACTTCTTAGCCGCTTGTTCTAGTTGCGCTAAAAACTGCTCGTTTTTACTTTTCTTTATTGATTCCCAAGCGCGCTTTAGGTCAATATTGGCCTCATCACAAACACCTTCAGGCAGAATTCGCTGATACGCCCTATTTAAGGCATCAATCATTGGACCCAATTCGCTTTTTCCAACATTGCCCTCTGTCAGTACCATCATGCACGCTGCTTCTGGCGCCTTATTTAACGATTCTTCGTTAGACATTCCGCTAACCAGCGCCCATTCATCAACATAATAATCTTTTAAGCCAGTCACTAAATACATCAAACACAGCATGCTGGGTAAATCTTGGAATAATTTAGGGTCACCGCGACTTGCAGCTAATTCTGCCGACACCTTCAACGATGGCGCCACAATCATTTGATACTCTTCTGGGCTTAGCCAATCTGGCTGAGTTTGGGTTGATGATGGCATAGTAAGCCTGTGTATTAAATTTGGATTACATCATTATAAAGACAGACATATCAGATGACATTAAAAAGCCCTGAAATCAGGGCTCTTAAATTCAACTATCTCTCAAAAGTAACTCCTAGAACGGAATATCATCATCAAAATCATCCGGTGCTGCTGGCTGAGCAGGCGCTGATGAAAAGTTACTCGATTTAGAGGCCGGTGGTGAAAAATCGGCCGAACCGCCGCCGCGACTGTCTAACATTTGCATCGTGCTGCCTTTAATTTCAGTGGTGTAACGATCCTGACCACTTTGGTCTTGCCATTTACGCGTATGGATTGAACCTTCAATATAAACCTTTGAACCTTTCTTAAGGTACTCGCCAGCAATTTCAGCTAAACGATTAAAGAACGCCACTCTGTGCCATTCGGTTTGCTCTTTTTTCTCGCCAGTACTTTTGTCTTTCCACGTTTCTGACGTAGCGACCGTAATATTGGTTACCGCACCACCACTTGGCATATACCGAGTTTCAGGGTCTTTTCCTAAGTTGCCCACTAAAATTACTTTATTTATACCTGCCATATCGAACTCCGATTATCTTTGCCCTATTTTGGGCTGTATTAATATTTAAGAAATAATTGCGTCTAGCTCTTTTTCATCCAACAAATCATTATCCACTTTTAAATAAGCAGTTGAATCGTCTACTGAAATGCCCACATCTAAAACGCCTTTTACAGCCAATAGCTTATCAGTTATTTCTTTTGCTTGCGCGTCTGTTTCTATCTCTATGTGCTTCAATAAGCTGCTCATATGGCGCGGTGATTCCATGCCCAATGCAACGACAAACCAGACAAACAAAACCACTGCACACACCAAAAACACACTGGCCATGCCATAACTATTCCAAACAAAACCGCCCATCAAACCACCACAGAAAGCACCAAAAAATTGCGAACTTGAATACACGCCCATGGCAGTACCTTTACCGCCGGCAAATGCTATTTTTGAAATTAATGACGGCAGCGTCGCTTCGAGTAAGTTAAATGCGGTAAAGAAAACAAATAACATCGCAACCATGCCCCACAGACCATCGTTGAGTACATACAATCCGTAACTGGCGACAGACAAGGTTGCAACAGCAGCAACAAATACGGTTTTCATTTTGCGCTTTTTTTCCGCGACAATGACGAACGGCACCATGGCGACAACCGATAACCCCAACACTGGTAAATACACCATCCAATGATCTTCTGCAGGAATGCCAAGTTTGCCTCGTAATAATAATGGCAGCACCACAAACATTGCCGTCATTACCAAATGCAAACAAAAAATACCAAAATCGAGACGCAATAATTGGCCGTCTCTTAATACCTTACCCATTAACGCTGGAATCGGCTCCGCATCTTTATGCACCGTTAGTTTTTTAGGTTGCGGTACAACTTTATACAAAATAACGATTCCGACTATCGCCAGTATTGCGGTAAACCAAAAAATGCCTTGCAAGCCAACAATTGAAGCTAACACCGGGCCAATAACCATTGCTATACCAAACGATATGCCAATGCTAATACCGATTGTTGCCATAATTTTAGTACGGTTTTGTTCACGTGTTAAATCTGCAGCCAATGCCATAACGGCTGCTGCCACCGCGCCACTACCTTGTAATGCACGGCCGAGAATAATCCCATAAATGGTTGTCGACATCGCTGCGACAATGCTGCCTGCAACAAACAATAACAAGCCAATCGTAATGATTCGTTTACGCCCAAAACGGTCTGACATTAAACCAAAAGGGATTTGTAACAACGCCTGCGTTAAGCCATAAACACTAATCGCTAAGCCCAGCAATAACGGCGTCATGCCGTCAAGGTCTTCGGTATACAGCGACATCACTGGCAATATCATAAACAGCCCGAGCATACGCATCGAGAAAATACCCGCCAAACCGAGGCTTGCTCTTTTCTCTTCGTCACTCATTGATGATTGGCTTGATGAATCAGCCATAATTACTTTGCCTAGCCTTTAAAAAGGGGGGTATATTAACAGGTTTGGCGCAGTAATTAGACACACATATGGACACGATTCAAATTCGCGGTGCAAGAACGCACAATTTAAAAGACATTGACCTTGATTTACCTCGAGATAAGCTGATTGTTATCACGGGTTTATCTGGATCAGGCAAGTCTTCACTCGCTTTTGACACCATTTACGCCGAGGGCCAGCGTCGCTATGTAGAATCCCTATCTGCCTATGCCCGCCAATTCTTATCCGTGATGGAAAAGCCTGATGTGGACCATATTGAAGGCCTATCACCGGCTATTTCTATTGAACAAAAATCGACCTCCCACAACCCCCGTTCAACGGTTGGCACCATCACAGAAATTTATGATTATCTGAGATTATTGTTCGCCCGCACCGGTACGCCGCAATGCCCCGATCATGGGACGTCTTTAGAAGCCCAAACCATCACTCAAATGGTGGATTCCGTGCTCGCCTTAAATCCTGAAAAGCGCTGGATGTTATTAGCGCCGGTTGTGCAAGAACGTAAGGGCGAACACTTCAATGTGTTAAATGATTTACGCAACCAAGGCTTTATTCGCGCGCGAATCGACGGCGAAGTGGTTGAGCTAGACGATGCGCCGCCGTTAGAACTAAAGAAAAAGCACACCATCGAAGTCATTGTTGATCGTTTTAAAATTCGTGACGACTTGTCCGTTCGACTTGCAGAATCATTTGAAACGGCATTGAAACTAACCGAAGGAATCGCGGTTATTAGCAGCATGGACGATGAGGACGAAGTCTTATTCTCAGCGCGATTTGCTTGCCCTACCTGCGGCTATAGCATCAGCGAACTTGAACCACGTAGCTTTTCATTCAACAGCCCAAAAGGCGCTTGTGACAGTTGCGACGGTTTAGGCATTAAACAATACATAGACCCAGAACAAGTTCTGCACAGTTCCGATATTAGCCTTGCCGGCGGCGCCATTCGCGGCTGGGATAAGCGCAACATGTACTATTTCCAAATGATTATGTCATTAGCCAAGCATTATCATTTTGACCCCGAAGCTCCGTTCAACTCCTACCCAGAAAAAATTCAACAGGCCATTTTATTTGGCAGTGGTAACGAAAAAATAAGCTTCACTACGCTCAATAGCCGAGGCGAAGCCATTCAACGAAAGCACCCGTTTGAAGGCATTATTAACAGCATGGAACGTCGGTATCGCGAAACCGATTCAAACACTGTGCGCGACGAACTGGCTAAATACTTATCCAGTAAGTCTTGCCCCGACTGCAATGGACAACGCCTTAACAAAGCCGCTAGACACGTGTTTGTCGACGGCCATAGTTTACCGAGCATCACGCACCTGTCGATTCAAAAAACCAGTGATTTATTTTCATCTCTACATCTGACGGGTCACCGTGGCGAAATCGCCAAGAAAATCGTCAAAGAAATTAAAGCCCGCTTAGCGTTTTTAATTAACGTCGGTTTGGATTATTTATCCCTCGATAGAAGCGCGGATACGTTATCCGGCGGTGAAGCACAACGTATTCGACTCGCTAGCCAAATTGGCGCTGGGCTTGTCGGCGTGATGTACGTATTAGATGAACCGTCCATTGGTTTGCATCAACGAGACAATCAACGCCTGATTAACACCTTGTTTCACTTGCGTGACATTGGCAATACAGTGATTGTTGTAGAACACGATGAAGACGCCATTCTAGCGGCCGATCACGTGGTGGATATTGGGCCGCATGCAGGCATCCATGGCGGCGAAATTATCGCCCAAGGGAAGCCACAGGACATTATCAATAACGCCAAATCTATCACTGGCCAATACCTCTCGGGACAACAATTTATAGCCGTTCCAGCCATTCGCCACCAAGCCAACCCTGCAAAGTTTCTACGCATTAACAATGCGCGTGCGAATAATTTAAAACAGGTGACTGTTGACATCCCCACTGGTCTGTTTACTTGCGTTACCGGCGTCTCAGGCTCAGGAAAATCCACGTTAATAAACGAAACCCTCTACCCCACTGTGGCAAAAGCCCTGAATAAATCATCTTTACCCATTGCCGCTAACGACGGTGTTGACGGACTTGAGCATTTAGACAAGGTGGTCGATATCGACCAAAGCCCGATTGGTAGGACACCGCGATCAAATCCCGCCACTTATACCGGTTTATTCACCCCCATCCGCGAATTGTTTGCCGCAACGCCCGAATCACGCTCGCGCGGCTACACACCCGGGCGATTTAGCTTTAATGTTAAAGGCGGACGCTGCGAAACCTGCAGGGGCGATGGTGTGATTAAAGTTGAAATGCACTTTCTTGCCGATGTTTACGTTAAATGCGAAAGTTGCAAAGGCCAGCGGTACAGCCGTGAAACATTAGAAGTACGCTACAAAGGCAAAACGATTCACGAAATTCTTTCCATGACCGTCGAAGACGCTTGTGCATTTTTTGACGCAATCCCAGTTATCTCTAGGAAATTACGCACTTTAATGGAAGTTGGCCTGGGCTATATCACCTTAGGGCAAAACGCAGTCACTTTATCGGGCGGTGAAGCGCAACGCGTTAAATTGTCTCGCGAACTATCAAAACGCGATACCGGAAAAACGCTGTATATTCTCGACGAACCCACTACTGGCCTACATTTCGCTGATATTCAGCAGTTGCTCACCGTGCTGCATACATTACGTGACCACGGTAATACGCTAATCATTATTGAACATAACTTAGACGTCATAAAAACCGCCGACTGGATTATTGATATTGGCCCTGAAGGCGGTGACGGCGGCGGGCAAATCATCGCAGAAGGCACGCCTGAAACTGTATCTCAAATTGCGGCGTCTCATACTGGGCATTACTTGAAAGCCTTTCTAAGTAAAGCAACCCACAGCCAATCTGCCTAAGCCGGTTTAATCTTTGATACAGACAGCAACACGGCTTTTCCCCGTTTGGGCGATTTTATTATCGGCCGTTGCTTACGCACTGCCCAGTATCTTTATACCGCTAAAACCCAGCCTTTTCTTTTTGCTAGGTCTGGTAATGTTCGGCATGGGCATTAGTCTTAAAGCCGGCGATTTTGTCAGCATTATCAAATCACCCAAACCCATTGTTATTGGCTTAACCCTGCAGTTTTTATGCATGCCATTTTTTGCTTGGGCGATTTCATCTTGGCTACATTTGCCACTGATGCTTGCTACCGGCATGATGCTGGTCGGCGCCAGTCCCGGCGGCACTGCCTCAAACGTCATCTGTTACTTAGCCAAAGGAAACGTCGCTTTATCTATCACCATCACAACGTTTTCAACCTTACTGGCCGTGGTCGCAACGCCTGTGCTTAGTCTGCTCTATTTGGGCAAACAAGTAGATGTTCCCGCGATGAAAATGCTGATGGATATCCTAAAAATAATCATCTTGCCTGTTGGCGCCGGCGTTCTTATCAATCAATTATTTGGACGTTTTTTACACTCGACAAGACACGTATTCCCGCTGATTTCAGTTTTCTCGATTGTTTTAATTATTGCCATTATTGTTGCGCTTAATCAATCACGTCTCGGCTCTATTGGTTTGATACTCGTCGCAGCTGTGGCCTTACACAACATCTTTGGACTGCTCGTTGGCTATTGGATACCACGCGCACTGGGCATGGATAAAAAAACCAGCAAGACGCTATCAATAGAGGTCGGTATGCAGAACTCTGGTTTAGCCGTTGCCCTGGCGGTTAAGTACTTCGCACCACTAGCGGCCTTACCTGGCGCGTTGTTTTCTTTATGGCATAACCTAACCGGTTCATTATTAGCCGCTTTTTGGTCTCGCTCTAAATAAAGCCGCCGGCATAAAAACCCGCCTTAAACTAAGGTGGGTTTTAAACTTCGATATAAATTCAGGCCTGTTTATTAGAACGCCCACTGGAAACGTGTTTGAAAGATATCCGGTTCAACATCATCGTTAGCACCGCCATCCACGTCTAACACTTTGACATAGTTAGCCATAAAGCGAATGGTGGGCGTTGCATACCAATTGACACCCAATGTGAAATTATCTTGTTCACCACCAACAATATCTTTATCGGTTAAATCAATGGTGCTGTATCGTGCCACCACTTCCCAGGCGCCCGTACCGCCTTGGCCAAAAATAGACGTCGGTTTGATACGTCCAAACTTATTGCCTTTATAAGGGCGAGCTTCACCGGTAATGACATAACCCATTTGTGCATACCAGCCATCAAAGCCAAGGTCTGACAGACCATTTCGTTCGACATCTGTACGCACATACTCAGCTTGACCATTTAAAGCACCCGTTACAAAAGCCGCTTCAAAACCGCTTACTTGAAAACTATCTGCACCTGAAATAGTACCCGTATCTACCAACTTTAACCCGCCAAGATGGCTTTCTGGTCCTGTACTAAACTTTAATGAACCTGTGCCAGAATGAAGCTTGCGGTAATCACTAGCAATACCCACGTGAATCAAATCATCTCCATTATGGTATGGCGTAGCCGTTAATCGTCCGACCACACCCCAACCTTCATCAGATGTGCCTGAGTCCACTTTCGCTTTATCACCGAAAACCGCTATGGCTGACGTCCAATTTTTCCCCGTATACGTGTTACCAATACCCATATGACGCCCTTGAGCAAAAGCCGACAATAAGGCACGTTCCATAAACTGAGTATCATTATCGCTGTTCAATTCCTGCAGGATAACGGTATCCCTAAAATGGCCAATTTTGTATGAATGGTTTTTCTGCCCGTTATAGCTAATATAAGCATCAGTAAGGCCCGCTAGACCGGATTTGGCGAAATCATTTTCAAGCTTAAAGCCCCAATCGTTATACATTTTTCCGGAGAGTGACAAACGTGCACGACGAATATCTGTACCGTCACCTTGTTCTGCTCCATCTTCGCCGATATACACTGCATCCATCTGCAAGCGCCCACCTAACTTGGTTGAAAACGAACCGTCTTTTGATTTAATTTTAATGCCGCCTTTAACCGTCACTTCAACCGCTGTCGCCTTATCAAGCTTTGCTTGCAATTCTTGTTTCTCTACTTCAACTTGTTGCTGGGTTGTCTTCGCTTCAGCAATCACACGGTCGTACTGCTCCGATGTAATCGTACCGTTATCACGCAATACTTTTAACAAGGTCATTAGTTCTGAGCCTGCAAACGCCATATTAGAACCAGTGACAAGTAATATGGTTAACGCTAAAGAAGATATTATTCTTGTGGAAATTTTCATCATTAATCTTTCTGGTGTTTTGGAAAGCGCGAATTATAATAAATAAACAGGCTTATTTATACATAAGCCATGCAATAAGCCTTTCTAAGCCTTAAAATACAGCTTTAAAATCTAAACTCTCAATAGCCATGCGCACCAGCCAATTCCCCCTCAATACCGTTAAGGAAACCCCTTCTGACGCTGAAATTATCAGCCACCAATTAATGATTCGCGCAGGTCTGGTGCGCAAATTAGCCGCCGGTCTGTATAACTGGTTACCACTGGGTGTACGCGTATTACGAAAAGTTGAGCATATCGTGCGCGAAGAAATGAACGATGCTGGCGCATTAGAAGTCTTAATGCCCGTCGTTCAACCGTCTGAATTATGGCAAGAATCAGGGCGCTGGGAACAATACGGCCCTGAATTAGCGCGTTTAAAAGACCGCCACGGTCGCGAATTTTGCCTAGGCCCAACGCACGAAGAAATCATTACCGAGTTGGCACGTAACGAAATTAAAAGCTACAAACAATTACCGATTAGTTACTACCAAATTCAAACCAAATTTCGTGATGAAATTCGCCCGCGTTTTGGCATTATGCGTTCGCGCGAATTTATTATGAAAGATGCCTATTCATTTCACCTAAGCGACGAATCACTACAAGAAACCTACGACCGTATGTTTCAGGCTTATACCAATATTTTTACCCGTTTAGGCCTTAATTTCCGCCCTGTTCTTGCCGACACTGGCTCTATTGGCGGTAATGCTTCGCATGAATTTCACGTGCTAGCTGACTCCGGTGAAGACGCCATCGCCTTTTCAACCGACAGCCAATATGCCGCCAACGTGGAAAAAGCCGAAGCACTAGCACCTTCAGCACCCAGAGCAGAAGCCAATGTAGACTTAACAAAAGTGTCGACGCCCAATCAACGCAGCATTGAAGACATCAGCAGCTTTTTAAACGTAACAACGGCTGACTGTTTAAAAACCTTACTGGTAAAAGGTAATGACGATACGGTTGTCGCCCTATTATTACGTGGCGACCACGAACTCAACGAAATTAAAGCTGAAAAAATAGCAGGCGTTGCCAGCCCTCTTACGATGGCTAGCGATGAAGACATTAAAAATGCAGCTAGTTGTGATGCCGGTTATATCGGCCCTATCGGCTTAAACATTAATATTGTTGTTGACCGCAGCGCCGCCAAAATGGCTAATTTTGTTTGCGGAGCCAACGAAAATAACATGCATTACACCGGCGTTAATTGGGGCCGCGATGTAGCAGAGCCCACTCAAATTGAAGATTTACGCCAAGTAGTAGAAGGCGATGCTAGCCCTGACGGAAATGGCACGTTAACCATCGCACGTGGCATTGAAGTCGGCCATATCTTCCAACTGGGTACTAAATACAGCGAAGCGATGAAAGCCTCCGTACTAAATGAAAACGGTAAAAACCAAACCATGACAATGGGTTGCTACGGCATTGGCGTCACCCGCGTTATAGCAGCCGCTATTGAGCAAAACCATGATGACAAAGGCATTATCTGGCCAGACGCATTAGCACCTTTCCAAGTGGCACTATTACCGATGAATATGCACAAATCAGAACGCTTAAAAGAAGCCGCTGAAAAACTGTACCTTGAATTACAAGAAGCCGGTTTCGATGTATTATTTGACGACCGAAAAGTACGCCCTGGCTTTATGTTTTCCGATATGGAGCTGATTGGCATTCCACACCGTATCGTACTCGGCGACCGTGGTTTAGACAATGGCATGGTGGAGTATCGAGCTAGAACAGATAATGACAACCAAGACATTCCTCTAGACAATATTATTGAGCACCTTAAAAGCCAAATCCAAAGATAACCTTTTACTAATGTCGTCTATACTGTAAAAGGTTGGACGACATAATGACGAAAAAACAAATAAACACATCTTCTGTATTTAAATCTTGGCATAACTGCCAACTCGCTGACCCGTCCCAAGAAAAGGCCTTTTGCGCCAGTCGAATAGACGCTGATATTAAGCTATCAAGGTTTGGCTACCTAGTCGCTATTGTTTTGTACAGCGCCTTTTACTTCGTCATTCTACCTATCATAGCTACCGACTCGTATGCTGCTTTCGCGACTATTTATTACATCATAGTCATATCATCCATATTATCTGCCGCGTTTACCTTTTCTGAACACTACCGCCCACATGCCAAGCTTTTTGCCTTAGCTCAAGCCATTATTATTACATCGGGTGTTTTTGCAATCATGCTGATATTACCTACCATTGCACCTATTATTGACCTAGATAATTCTATCCTCGGTACCGTCATCGTCTTTCGTGATATTACTCAAGCACGAAACACATCCGCGCAACTTGACTGGCAAGCAAAACACGACCATTTAACCGGCCTTATTAACCGCCGAGAGTTCGAGAATCAATTAGACATTCATTTAGCCAACGCTAAAAAAAACCAGCAACCCCATTGCATGATGTACCTTGATCTTGACCAGTTCAAGATAGTTAATGACACCTGTGGGCACGCCGCAGGTGATGATTTGTTACGCCAAATAAGCGTGTTACTGCAAGATGACTTACGCCAAGGCGACATTTTAGCGCGCATAGGCGGTGATGAGTTTTGCATACTGTTGCCTTTATGCCCGATTGAAAAAGGTTTAATCATTGCCAACACACTGCGTCAAGGCATTTTAGACCATCGATTTGTACATGAAAACAAACCTTACGTATTGAGCGCCAGCATTGGCCTTATAGAGATTAATGGCCACGAAAAAAACCATGCTGAGATATTAAGCGCCGCAGATTCCGCCTGTTACGTTGCAAAGTCTAACGGACGAAACAGAGTTCACGTACATAATTTTCAAGATAGTAACGAAATAAATCCACAAGAAGAAATGCAGTGGTTTACTCGTTTACAATCTGCATTAGAAGATGACCAGTTCGTATTGTACGCACAGCAAATAGCCGCCATTTCAGGCGATAAAACACCGCATTATGAAGTGCTCGTACGCATGCTAGATAAAGACGGTTCTATTATCCCGCCAAATAACTTCATACCGGCAGCTGAACGCTTTAATTTAATGCAACGAATTGATCGTTGGGTGTTAACAAACGTATGCGAATTCATTGCTTCTCTTCAAAAAAGCAACAAAACCCTGCCCATTATCAGCGTCAACCTATCTGGTACGTCCATTGGTGACGAGCAATTTTTACAAATCGTTCTGAACTTGTTTGATCAATACAAAACACCGTGCCAAAATATTTGTTTCGAAATAACCGAAACAGCAGCGATATCTAGCATTCACGAAGCCCTAAGGTTCATGAAAGAAATGAAAAAACGCAACTGCCTCTTTTCATTGGATGACTTTGGTAGTGGCCTCTCTTCATTTGCGTATTTAAAAGATATGCCCGTTGACTACCTTAAAATTGATGGACACTTTATCAAGAACATTACACATGATGCCGTTGATAAAGCATTCGTTCAGTCCATCCACCAAATTGCACGAGTTATGAAGATTCAGACCGTGGCAGAATTTGTAGAAAACGATAACATTTTAAATGTGCTTAAAGATATTGGTATTGATTATGCTCAAGGATACGGAATATCTAAACCACATCCATTAAAGGATCTTAACGTTAAGTAGCTTTAGTTATGGAACAGGATTTTTGGCACGAACGCTGGACAAAAAATGAAATTGGTTTTCACCTAAAAGACACTAATCCTTTTTTAATAACGCATTGGGATGCATTGGGCTCAACGTCTGACGACACGGTGTTTGTCCCCCTCTGTGGAAAAAGCAACGACTTACTTTGGTTAGCTGAGCGTGTAAAACACGTTATTGGTATTGAGTTAAGCCAGCAAGCCATTGAAGGCTTTTTTAGTGAAAACAAGCTCACTCCTGAGGTGACAAAAGGTGAGTGCTTTACTGAATACCGCTATAAAAACATCACCCTGCTATGCGGAGACTTATTCCAGCTTACGCAACATGATTTAGTAGATTGTGAATTTGTTTATGATCGTGCTTCGCTTATTGCGCTACCCCCCAAAATGCGCAAAGACTATGCAAAAAAATTAGAAGAATTACTGCCTAACGAAAGACAACGTTTATTACTGACCATTGAATACCCTCAGCACGAAATGAACGGGCCTCCACATGCTGTACCTCCCGAAGAAGTACAGCGACTCTTTGCGGAGCGATTTGACATAGCCACAATGGAATCAAAAGACATTCTTGCTGAATCTCAACGCTTTAAAGATAAAGGCATTACTCAAATGCATGAGCATGTTTTCTTACTCAGCAGAAAGTAAGCTACCCTCTATCACCGAGTAATTTTTCAACAATATAAACACACATTCCGCAGGCAACATTTACGCGTGTTTTTTCTCGCGCTTGATCAAGTGTATTTATATTCTCAGCATCAATAACATTTAAAAACTGTTTCTTGGTGATGTTCGTACAGCTACAAATAACATCATCGTCTTTAAATTCATACGCCACGGCGTTGTTTAGTGGTCGTGTCCGCAGCTTGGGTCTGACTCTGCCTCATAAGGACTTTTACGTTTTGGCGTGTTCATTCGATATTGCACAAAATCTTGCACGTTATGGTGATGCATAAAGGGGTTGCCTTTAATTTGTTCCGCCAAGGTTGAAGTTTTCTTCACCGCGTAATTATGCCCCGGCAATATGGTGGTTGAGGAAGGTAAATCAGTGCGTATTTTGTTCAGCGTTTTAAACATCACTTCAGGGTCACCGCCGGTAAAGTCACAGCGCCCACAACCAAATACAAACATGGTATCGCCCGTCATTAATTGATCATCTACGTGATAACACGTTGAACCGGGAGTATGCCCCGGCGTGTGTAGCATTTTAATTGGGGTTTTACCCAACATAATCTCATCGCCACCGTGGTGCAAGCTTGGCGTACCTTCGTGCTCGCCCCAAAAATCAGCTTCTTGTTTCAGCAAATGCAACTCAGCATCAAAGACGTTTAACACATCTGCAATGCCGTTAATGTGGTCGTGGTGGCTGTGAGTGAGAAGAATATCGGTGATTTTATAACCACGCTGATTTGCCAACTCAATAGCTTTAGGTACGTCCCACGCAGGGTCTACAATCGCGGCTCTTTTAGTGGCGTGATCTTGAATCAAGTAAACAAAGTTCTCCATTGGCCCCAACTCCAATGCGTCAATCGTGTAATTTTTTTCACCCATTATTTACTCCTATAATTCTCTGGTTGCACTAAAGGTTATCTCTGGCCAACGCTCTTGCGTTAATGAAAGATTAACGCGACTTTTAGCCAAATAAACCAAATAACCGCCGCCATCTTCCGCCAAATTATCAAATGCTTTTTTCTTAAATTCCTCAAACCTTTGTGGATCATCGGAACTCACCCAACGCGCGGTGGTTATCGGCGCATTATCGTAGACACACTCTACGTTATACTCGTTTTTAAGCCGGTGCGCGGTAACTTCGAATTGTAATACACCCACTGCACCTAAAATTAAATCATTATTTCTGAGTGGTTTAAATAACTGCGTTGCGCCTTCTTCAGTCAATTGGGTTAAGCCTTTTTGCAGCGCTTTCATACGCAAGGGGTCTTTTAGAATCGCTTTTCTAAACAGCTCCGGTGCAAAATACGGAATACCGCCAAACTTTAGTTTTTCACCTTGGGTAAACGTATCACCCACTTGAATCGTACCGTGATTATGCAAACCAATAATATCGCCAGCAAAGGCTTGTTCTACACTTTTACGGCTGTCCGCCTGAAACGTTATCGCATTACCCACTTGAATGTTCTTACCCAAGCGCACGTGATTCATTTTCATGCCTTGCTTATAATCACCAGAGCAAATACGCATAAAGGCAATACGGTCACGGTGCGCAGGGTCCATATTGGCCTGTACCTTAAAAATAAAGCCCGAAAAGTTTTCTTCCGACGCCTCCACGACCCGCTCAACCGCTTGACGTGATTGCGGTGGCGGTGCATATTCGGCAAACGCATCGAGCAATTCACCGACACCAAAGTTATTCACTGCTGACCCAAAAAATACGGGCGTTTGTTTGCCTGCCAAATACGCCTCTATATCAAACGGCGTACTCGCCTCACGTACGAGTTCTAGCTCTTCAAAGAACTCATCATTCTCATCGCCCAACAACTCTTTTAATTTAGGGTCATCTAGGCCTTTGAAGATTTCGCCAGTCGCTATTTTTCCGCCGTGCGTTGGGCTAAACACGTGCACTTCGTCTTTATAGATATGATAAACGCCTTTAAAGCCTTTACCCATGCCAATCGGCCATGTCATCGGCGCACATTCTATTTTCAGAATTCGCTCCACCTCATCAAGCAGCTCTAGAGGATCGCGGCCTTCGCGGTCCAATTTATTAATGAAGGTAATAATGGGCGTATCTCGCAAACGACACACTTCCATCAACTTAATCGTTCTTGCCTCTACGCCTTTGGCACAGTCAATCACCATCAAGGCCGAGTCAACTGCGGTTAGAGTTCGGTAAGTGTCTTCAGAAAAATCCTCGTGCCCCGGTGTATCGAGCAAATTAAGTAGTTTCTCATTGTGTTCAAATTGCATCACTGAGGTGGTAATCGAAATACCACGCTCTTTTTCCATTTCCATCCAGTCGGATGTTGCATGTCGCGATGCTTTACGTCCTTTAACAGAACCTGCCACCTGTATAGCGCCGCCAAATAATAAAAGCTTTTCAGTTAGCGTGGTTTTACCGGCATCGGGGTGAGAAATAATGGCGAAGGTTCGCCGTCTTTGGAATTCGCTTGGCATACTGATTAACTGCGTACAATAAATGCAACATTGTACGCCAAACACCTCTCGGCTTTTGACTTAGCGACTATTTTTCAGGCGCGTAGGAGCCAATATTAAGCGAGTACACGATGGCATCTTCTTTGCCATCAGCAGCTGGGTAGTAATTCTTACGTTGGCCTATTTTCTTAAAGCCCATATTTTTATACAGCTCGATGGCCGCAACATTCGAGGGACGCACTTCCAAAAAGACACAGTCGGCGCTCTTAGACTTTGCAGCCGCAATCACTTCATTGAGAAAAAATCGACCAAGGCCCTGTCGTTTAAACGCAGGATCTACACAGATATTTAAGATATGCGCCTCGCCAACAGCAACCGATAAAATTGCGTAGCCTATAAACGTTTCATCTTTAATCAACGCCCAGTTACTGTAGCCAACTCGTAGGCAATCCTTAAAGATACCTTTGCTCCATGGGTAGTTATACACTTGCTGCTCAATGTGCATAACGTCGTCAATATCCTGATCTTTGAGTGGCCGAATATATTGTTGCCTTGTTTCTTCTAAGCCAAATAACGATTTAATTTTTCCCAACATGAGCGTTATTACAGTGCGCTTTTAGCCAATTTAAGGTCCTGCCACGTTTGCTTTTTAGAGGCGCTTGATTGCATCAGGTGGTTAATCGAGTGGCTAATAATAACGCTAGAAGATATGCCATCAAGGGCGTGAACTTTGCCCCTTAACTCATTTATTGTTTGTTTTGAGTCCAATAAACTTTGTGCCGATTTTTCACCAAGCACTAAGATAACGCTTGGACTAACGAGTGCAATTTGACGTAACAGGTATTGCCTGCAAGCGATCAAACCCGTGTCATTTTCTTCGCCATTTTGCGTGCGACACTTAACACTTACCGCTTGATAGGTCGCCGCTTTACTAACGCCTATTGCCTTCAACATATCGCCCAATAGACGCCCATGCTCTTCAGTAAACGGCCGTCCCTGTAACTCGTCTTGCTGCGATGGAAATTCACCAACGATAAACCAATCGGCTTTGGCAGAACCATCGCTAAACACTATTTGTTTTCTTGACTGAGATGCTTCGCAACGTGTGCATACTTCTGCTTGCGTAAACAGCTGGTCAAGATTTTGCGTCACAATCGGTGCATTAAAATCTTCCGCGATGGCTTGCTCAGGAGCCACTCGTTCTTCCCACACTTGAACACCAATGGCGTCAAGATACTTTAAGCGATTAGCCGTACTGCTCATTCAGAACTGTCTGCCTTTTTATCTCTTTTTCGGCGTCGCAATAAACTGATTGTTAGCACCACACCTGAACCCGCGTACAACAAGAAAACCGCAAATAAAACCAACGGTGGAGCAACGTACACTAAGGCTAATACCAGCATAACAATCACCGAGACAACAAACGGCACTTTACCTGTGAAATTGAGTTCTTTAAAACTATGATAACGAACATTACTGACCATCAATAAACCGGTCAAGGTGGTGACGGCTAATAAGCCATACACCGCTGCCGCGCCGGAGATTTGGTAATCTTCCATCACCCAAATATAGCCCGCCACTATGGCCGCCGCCGCTGGACTTGCTAAACCTTGGAAATAACGTTTGTCTGCCGTATTGTGTTGCACATTAAAGCGCGCCAATCGAAGCGCACCACAGGTCGCGTAGACAAATGCAGCCATCCATCCTAACTTTCCTAACGACGATAAACCCCAAGCATACGCCACCGCCGCGGGTGCGACACCGAACGATACCAAGTCAGCCAAACTGTCATATTGCGCACCAAACTCGCTTTGCGTATTGGTCATTCTAGCAACGCGACCATCTAAACCGTCGAGTACCATAGCGATAAAAATCGCCATTACCGCGACTTCAAAGTGCCCATTTACGGCGCCGGTAATAGCATAAAAGCCGGCAAATAATGCGCTGGTTGTAAATAGATTGGGCAATAAATACAGCCCTTTAGACGGCGGCTTATTGGGTTCTTTCATTTAGTAACGGCTCCCTTAGTAGAGTTTCAGTATAACTCACCCTGCATTTTTGATTGCAAAAAAAACGGCCGTAAAAACGGCCGCTTTAATCGAATAAGAAAAACTAGTTAGTTTTTGCTTTTGTCTACTAACGCATTAGCTGTAATCCAAGGCATCATTTCACGTAATTTACCGCCAACCACTTCAATTTGGTGAGCCGCATTGTTTCTGCGATTCGCTGTCATTGATGGGTAGTTCGATGCGCCTTCAAGAATGAACTGTTTCGCATATTCACCACTTTGAATGTTTCTAAGTGCTTCACGCATGGCTTCACGAGATTCGTCATTGATTACTTTTTTGCCAGTTACGTATTCGCCGTATTCAGCATTGTTTGAAATTGAGTAGTTCATGTTGGCGATACCACCCTCATACATCAAATCAACAATCAATTTCAGTTCATGTAGGCATTCAAAGTAGGCCAATTCTGGCTCATAGCCGCCTTCAACCAATGTTTCAAAGCCCATTTTAACCAATTCAACCGCACCGCCACATAAAACAGCTTGCTCACCAAATAAGTCAGTTTCAGTTTCATCTTTAAAGGTTGTTTCGATAATACCTGTACGGCCACCACCAATAGCTGCCGCATAAGACAAAGCGATATTTTTTGCATTGCCAGAAGCATCTTGGAAAACCGCAATCAAATCAGGAATGCCGCCGCCATTTTTGAATTCATTACGTACGGTATGACCCGGTGCCTTTGGTGCAATCATCACTACGTCTAGGTCGGCACGAGGGACAACTTGGTTGTAATGAATAGCAAAGCCGTGAGCAAATGCTAACGCAGCGCCTTGTTTGATGTTTGGTTCAATTTCAGCTTTGTATAATTGTGATTGGAATTCATCTGGTGTCAAAATCATGACCAAATCAGCGGCTGCTACGGCTGCTGGTACTTCTTTTACAGTTAAGCCAGCTTCTTCTGCTTTAGCAACAGATGATGAATTTGCTCTTAAACCGACGATAACATTAACGCCTGATTCTTTTAAGTTGTTTGCGTGCGCATGGCCTTGTGAACCGTAGCCAATAATCGCAACTGTCATTCCTTTAATGATTGAAAGGTCTGCATCTTTATCGTAGTAAATGTTCATTTTTTTCCTTCGTTTTATTTAAATTTAATGTGCCTTGCCCATGCAACGCAGTACAACTTTTTGATTACAGTGTTAGTGACCGTTCCCCACGGGATAGGCCAACCAAACCTGTACGTACAACTTCTATCACTTCTTCTTGCATAGACGCTAGGACGTCATCTAACCAAGCTTTCTCACCCGACAATTCGATGATTAAATACTCATCCGTTTGGTCAGCAATGCGCGCCAATGAGTCGGAACCTAAATCTTCTATTTTTTGCACCGTAGCATCATTCTTTTTAACTTTAAATAGCGCAAGCTCGCGCTCTAGTGAGAATGATTCCGACAAATCAACCAACTTAACAACGTCAATCAGCTTATTCAGTTGCTTCTTTATTTGTTCAATCGTTTCATCGCTGCCGACTGTTACCAATGTTAAGCGCGACAGGGTTGGATCGAGCGTTGGCGCTACTGTCAGCGATTCGATATTGTACGCTCTGGCTGAAAAAAGACCAGACACACGTGATAAAGCACCCGCTTCATTTTCCAATAACACTGAAATAATATGCTGGCGACTCATGACGATACCTTTTTAAATTTTGAACTCGGCGCCATCACCATGTCGTTATGTGCTTTACCAGACTCAATCATTGGGTACACATTTTCTTCTCTGTCCGTTAGGAAATCCAAGAACACCGTGCGATCTTTCATCGCAAACGCTTCTCTTAACGCCGGCTCTACGTCTTCTTTTTTGGTGATTTGCATGCCCACGTGGCCATACGCTTCTGCTAATTTTTTGAAATCTGGCAATGCTTCCATATAAGAATGAGAATAGCGACTCTTATACGTAAATTCTTGCCACTGACGAACCATGCCCAAATAGCCATTATTAAGGTTAATGATTTTTACCGGTGTATCGTATTGCAACATGGTGGATAGTTCTTGCAAGCACATTTGAATGCTGCCTTCACCCGTCACACAAGCTACGTCTGCACCTGGATTTGCAAACTTAACGCCCATGGCGGCAGGAAGGCCAAAGCCCATCGTGCCTAAGCCGCCAGAATTAATCCATCGGCGAGGCTTATCAAACGGGTAGTATTGCGCAGCAAACATTTGATGCTGACCCACATCAGACGTTACAAATGCCTCACCCTTGGTCACTTTATACAACTGTTCAATCACATACTGCGGCTTAATGGTGCCGCTGTCTTTGTCATACGCCATGCAGTCCATCGCACGCCATTCTTCAATCTGATCCCACCAAGCGCCAATACGTGCCCGGTCAAAGGTTTCGCCCAAGCTCTCTAATTGAGCCAACATATCCAATAAGATAGGTTTTACCTGGCCGACGATTGGCACGTCCACCATAATAGTTTTCGAAATAGACGCAGGGTCCACATCAATATGTATGATTTTTGCGTGCGGGCAGAACTCTGCTATTTTCCCAGTCACACGATCATCAAAGCGCGCACCGATGGCGATAATTAAATCGCTGTCGTGCATCGCCATATTAGCTTCATACGTACCATGCATGCCCAACATACCCATAAACTGTGGATCTGTGCCTGGAAATGCACCCAAGCCCATCAATGTTTGCGTCACAGGGAAATTCAAGGTATGACAGAGCGTTCTTAACTCTTCACTGGCTCCACCCAATACCACGCCGCCGCCACTATATATAACAGGGCGCTTGGCCGCTTGAATCAACTTAATCGCTTTTCTGGTTTGACCAATATTGCCGCTCACGGTCGGCTTATACGAGCGCATGCTCACTTCTTCAGGATATTGGTAATGCACCTTAATATTTGGGTCGGTAATATCTTTAGGAATATCAACAACCACAGGGCCAGGACGACCAGACGTTGCCAAGAAAAAGGCCTTTTTCATCGTTTCGGCGATATCAGAAACATCTTTTACTAAGAAATTATGTTTGACGCACGGACGAGTGATACCCACCGTATCCACTTCTTGGAATGCATCTGTACCGATGACAGGGCGTGGTACCTGACCGGTAATCACGACCATTGGGATGGAGTCCATATAGGCAGTAGCAATACCAGTCACCGCATTAGTTGCTCCCGGACCAGATGTAACAAGTACTACACCAGGTTTTCCAGACGAGCGCGCATAACCATCAGCCGCGTGAGTAGCGCCTTGTTCATGACGTACAAGTACGTGCTTGACATCTTGCTGCTTAAAAATAGCATCGTATATATGAAGTACGCACCCACCAGGGTACCCAAACACGTATTCCACGCCCTCATCTTTCAAGGACTGGATGACGATTTCACCGCCACTTAGTTCCACAATGGTTCTCCAAAAAATTAAAAAAAACTGTACAAAAGATTTTAGTTTGATTGCGTCGCACAATCGAACTGGACAAAATACTAATTTTTGCGCGTTTGGTCAAGGTCTTTCATTAATCAATAGGTACTATATACTGGAGTAAAAGGCCTTAAACATACTGGCTTACTTCGTATACATCACAGGGAGTTAACATGTATCGCGCTCTAATTTTATGCACTTGCTTACTCGTGACTGGCTTGAGCCATGCTGCTATTTATCAATGGGTTGATGAACAAGGCAACACCCACTAAAGCCAAACCCCTTCTCGCGACAAGTCCACCCCTTCAAAAAAAATTGTTATAAAAGCGGCCACACCGTCTAGTGACAACAAACATCCATTCAAGAAAGTGCCAATGCAATAGCTAAGTCCAATGCAGAACGTAAGGCTGCCAACGACAAGGTTAGGCAAGACGCCGATAAACAAAGACTCGCCCAAGAACGCTGTGAAACCAGTAAAAAGAACCTGGCTGAACTCGATTACGGCGGCAATCGCTTATACAAAGATGCCGATGGAAATTATTCCCGATTCAGCGCTAAAGACAAAACCCAACAACGCGAAAAATTAAACGCCTTTATCAACGAAAACTGCCGCTAATACAGCGGCAGTTTTCAATGTTTAATCTGACCGCTACTTAACGTTTCTTTCTTTATCCACCAAGTATTCGGTAATAAGCAGCATATTTTCATAACTCTTAGCCATTCGCCCCGTTATCAAGTATTTACCATTAACAACCAGTGCTGGCACACCTTTTACACCATAGCGCTGAACCAGGTCTTTAGTACGAGAAACCCGTGTATTAACGACAAATGAGTTATACGTTTTCTTAAATAAATTCTCATCTATGCCGTATTGCGCATAAAAACTCGCTAATTTATCCACGGTATTCATCGACTCATGTTCTACCTGCATCGCATGAAACAAGGCAGTGTGTGATTTTTCTAATACATTCAAAATATCAGCAGTGAAATGAGCCCTCGCGTGTACTTCCCAAAGAGGCGTAAAAATAGCGGGTAACCGATAAAAATTTACATCCTTTGGAACATCCTTAACCCATGGGACAAGAGCCGGCTCAAAATGATAGCAATGGGGACAGCCATACCAAAAAATCTCTACCACCTCGATACGGCCTGGATCATCCGTTGGTTGAGCTGGTTTTATCAACTGATAATGAACACCTTCTTCAAACGCTTGTTGTGAAAAAGCTGCGGCACTGAACGACAGCATTAAAACAATCGATAAAAACAATATTTTACGCATGTAACTCTCCTTAAGTTGGCGACTATTAAAGTTCGCCGTATGAATGCAGGCCTGACAAGAACATATTAACGCCCAAGAAAGCAAACAGCGTGACAAATAGTCCGACAATTGCCCAGGTTGCCATCGGCGTCCCACGCCAGCCTTTTGTTAACCTCATGTGCAACCACGCCGCATAGTTTAACCACACGATTAATGCCCACGTTTCTTTTGGGTCCCAAGACCAATATCCGCCCCACGCTTCAGCCGCCCACAAAGCGCCTAAAATAGTCGCTAACGTAAAAAAGGCAAAACCTAACGCAATTGATTTGTACATCAGGTCGTCAAGAATATCTAATTCGGGCAAGGTCATTGCAATACCATTTGAGCCTTTCTGTTCCGCTTTTGCGCGAATAAGAAACGCCGTACCAACCATTGCCGCCAAAGCAAACGCACCGTAACCAATAAAATTAGCGGGTACGTGTATTTTCATCCAATAGCTCTTTAAAGCGGGCACTAAGGGTTGAATATCGGCTGCATTTCGGTCAAAGGCATACCAAAGCAAAAAAGCAACTGCCGCACTGATGACCAATAAAACAAAACCACCCAACATGCGCGTTTGATAGCGGCGCTCATAAAACAAATAGAGCAACGCGGTAATAATAGAAAACAGGATAAACACTTCATATAAGTTACTGACGGGGATATGGCCAACATCTATACCAATAAGATAGGATTCACGCCACCTCACCATTAGGCCAACAAAACCCATTGTTGTGGCCGACCAAGTCATTGCGCTGGCCACTTTTCCTATGAATTCTGAACGGTTAAACAGTGCAACAAAGTACGTCACCGTTGCCAATACATACAGCGCACTCATCCACATAATCGCTGACTGACTAGACACTAAGAACCTTAAGAAAAAGTCAGTTTCTGCATCCCCAAGCCCATTAACGTATCGACTAATGCCGAAAATACTGAGTAAAAATACGGCTAAAGATAAGCCTCTAATTTCTTTCCAGTGCCAACCCAGGGCAACCAAACTAGCGCCTGCAGAAATTAAAATTCCTTTTTCATACGCATCCATCAAAGGCGTGTACGTTGCATAGGCATACCCAGTGCCCAGTAAAACGACGAAACCCCAAACCCAATCGAAAAGACTTAAGCTTTTCCAAAAAGATTGCTGGTCCAACTCAAACTGTAACGCTGCTTGTGTACTATTCATATAACTACCTTAACCCGTTAACACACGATTAAACTGTGCTTGTATTTGATTATATTGTTTCTCGAAATCTATTTTATTCCTAATCGCATGCCCCGCTAAAACAAACTTCACGCCATCATCACTTGACTCTAGCCAAGCCCATAAACGCTGTTGCGGCGCATAGAACATTAAAAACACACCCAAAATTAACATCGCGCAACCTGGGTAAACCAAGTTCTTACCCGGAGCTTTTGCTATCTGCAAACCACTCGCTTGGTGATGAACAAAGCTAGACAGTTGCAAATAAACCGGTGAACCATAACGGCCAATAGAACCGATAGCCGCTGATGCCGCGTCAAAGAACGCCGCCTTCTTTTCATCCACACCCAGGCTCACATCTACGCCTTCTTTTGTTAAGACATCAATATAAACAGCCCCTAACATCTGCTGCAACACTCTAACATAAAGCTCTTTTACGTCTTTTCTCTTATCTTGTGGCACATTCTTTTCGAGCTGTTTGATTACGCCATCCATGCCACTTTCTACAAACAAACCCGTTAACCTAATCATCGCTTCGTTAAACTGCGCCGCATCGTTTGAAGGCATTTTCGCACCGGTAAAGTTTTCCCTACTGGCAATTTCTCGCAATAACGGTTCATCGCTCAACGCCTGTAAATACCTCATAAAACGATTAATGCTGCCTGCATCGTCTACCGGCACATACAAATAACGAAACTCTTCAGCAGGCGAACTACGGACACCACTTAAATAATATAACGCGCCTTCTCTATCTACAGGAACCATATAGTTTAAATATTCTTTCGCCTCACCTGTTTTATTGCGCATTTTAAACTGCACACTCGGGCCTGCATTTTCAAACTTTTTCGTCGGGTCTTTAGACGGGTTAATATTAAACAAACGAAAGTTTGATGTTTCCAACACCCAAGGTTGTTTATACAAATTCATTTGTAAATCATCACCCACTTTCGTCTCTATTTTTCTAGGCTGTTTACTGCCGCCTACTATTGGCCAAGCTAACAACTCCAGATCTGAGCCGCCATCAGAAAAACTGGCTTGATAAATAGAATACCCGTCGTAGATTAACGGGTAATTAACAGAAATGGTTTGTTCCAACGGTTTTTCTAATCGACTATCAGTAATAACCAAGTCACTTTCAAACGATTTAGGCTGACCACTCGCGTAATGCTCAATTCTGAAGTCTTTTACTTTTACTGAAAATGGCAATTCTTGAACCAAGTAACCGTCTTTGTAATTGATAAATGTCACGTCAGAACTGCTGCCTTCCGGAATTGAGACACTGCCTCTAAAGGACAAATTACTGGCACCTAACCGACTAATTGCAGGCACTTCATTCGCAGGGATATTGCGCGTCTCAGGTGACAACTGCCCCAGCATTTGTTGCGCTTTCAAAATAGCATTACCGTCGATCAACCCACCAATGCAAATAAAAACAATCGCTAAGTGCGTCAAAACGTACCCTAAACGGCTAGCCCCACCTTTCATTCCCGCAATCAGCGTATAGCCATCTTCTTCTTTAAGTCGTGCACTATAGCCATTGAGCGGAAATATCTTCTGCACCACATGCTGAACATCACCCATCGGTTGTTTTAATTCCCAACTATAACTATTGGAATAATTACTTAATGTTTTAAGCTGGATATTCTGGCGGTATTCGCGCATTTCGCGCAGCATATTCGGCGCATTCCTGTAAATACACGTACTGGTGGACAAGACCAAGAAAAATAGAATAAACAAAAACCAGCCTGAAGAATACACATCGTACAAGCCAATCTGTTTAAACACCTCAAACCAAAAAGGGCCAAATTTGATGATGTAATCGGTGTACGGTTGGTTTTGCTGGAGAACGGTACCAATAATCGCCGCAATTGAAAGTGCAACAAGCAGCGTTATGGCTAGGTTCATAGAACCCATAAACTTCAACAGCAATGCTGACGTTCTAGGCGTTGAACTATGTGTAATTGATGAATTGCTCATAAAAAATCTAATGGCCTAACGAGATAGGCATTAGCTCAAAAGAAAAAGGGGCAACAAAGTCACCCCTTCTTAAAAAATTATTTAAACTTTAATGCAAGCCAGAAATATAGGACGAAACTGCCTCAATTTCTTTGTTGTTCATGCGCCCAGCAATATCACGCATCATTGCTTGATGATCGTTATTGCGTGTTTCCGCTTTAAAATCTTTCAACGTTTTGCTTAGATAAGCTGCGTGTTGCCCACCAATTCGCGGGAAGCGAGCAGGTGCACTGCCTGCACCATTAGGGCCATGGCAAGCGATACAGGCAGGCAAGCCATTATCAACTTTACCGGCACGGTATAACTTTTCACCCAGTTTAATTTTGTCTGCACTAGCAGCCTCGACTGTTGACGGTAGGCTTGCAAAATATGCAGCCACGTCATCAATGTCACCAGCACTCAAACCCGCTGCCATTGGCGCCATCGTCGCGTCTAAACGTTTTTTGTTTTGAAAGTCATGCAGCTCTTTTACGATATAAAAAGCATGCTGGCCGGCAAGCTTTGGCCATACTGGATTTGTACTATTACCATTTTGGCCGTGGCAGCCCACGCACACAGCTGCTTTTGTACGCCCAGCCTCAATGTCACCATTAGCAAACGCAGTTGACGATAACAACAGACCTAATGCACAACCTAGCAAAACAATACATTTCATTTTATGACCGATCCCTTACTTTAATTATTTAATACTTGCATAAAACGCTGCGATGTTTGCAACATCTTCATCTGACAATGCAGCTACCATCGCTTGCATTGTTGGGTCTTTGCGAGCACCAGAACGAAAATCATTTATCTGCTTAGCCGTATACTGTTCTTTTTGACCCGCTAAATTTGGGTACAGCCCCATTGGGCTAATGCCAGCAGCACCATGACACGCCGCACATTGTGCCGCCTTTGCTTTACCTGCAGCTGCATCAGCAGCAATTGCTCCGTTTGAAACAAGCAATACCAACATTGCAACAGAAAATAATATTTTGTTCATAATTACATACCTCAATATTTTTTATAGTCCAATATTTTATAGTCCAATAATTAAATAGATTTTACAATAAATCTAATCTTAGTTTAGCCTTTTTCTGTGACATTTGTTGTTCTGCCATATGATTTTTCACTCTCCGGTACAATGAACAATACTTTAAACGACTGAATGACACATGAATCCTCTTTATTACCGAGCAGAATATCTGCTCAATGCGCCCAACCTAAACACCACGCCTGAAAATATTGAATTCGAAATCGCCTTTGCAGGCCGCTCCAACGCGGGCAAATCTAGCGCCATCAACACTATTACCAACCAAAAAAGCCTAGCCAGAACCAGTAAAACACCCGGCCGTACACAACAGTTAGTTTATTTCAAACTAGATGAGCAACGTTGTTTAGTCGATTTGCCCGGTTATGGCTACGCAAAAGTACCTCCGAGCGTGCAGCAAAAGTGGCAAAAAGAACTTCAACGCTATTTGGAAAAAAGGAAGGCACTCAATGGTCTCGTGTTATTGGTCGATATTCGACGCTCTCTTGGCGAATATGATTTGCAAATGATTGAATACGCCAGCCACTTAAATTTGGATATTTTTGTTGCCTTAACCAAAGCCGACAAACTTAATCGCAACGGCGCAAAAAACACGCTGTTTGCCGTACAAAAGGTACTTAAGGAGGCGGCAGCTAATATTCAAGTTGAGCTATTCTCCTCGCTCAAGAAAGAAGGCATAGAGCCTTTGCACAACTGGCTTGACGCGCACCTTGGCATACAAGAATAGCAATCAAAAGAAAGCCTCAGCAACAAGGAAGGTTTAACTGAGGCTTATAAAATTCGGCTATTGCTAACCGAAAGAACCTGCTCAAGGGGAGGGGGATTCAAGCAAGCTATGCCTAAATAGACACACTTATTAGTCATTATCTTTCAGGCAAAGTTCATTTTTTTTAATGTTTGGCCTTTTGGGCTATCGAAAGTCCTTCGGGCCGCTTTGCTATCTATGAAGCACTATGGCAACATAGCGAACGCTAATTCTAATATAGCTATAAAAAACACACTATCTGAGGAGATAATAATGATCAAAACAATCCGTTTACTTACTTCGTTTGCCTTCGCAATGCTTGCAACAAACACTTATGCCGAAAGCGCATCCGTTACCGAAAAAGTTGATATTGCGGCTAGCCCAGCGGCAGTTTGGGCTGCGTCCAAAGACTTCGGCAACATCCAAAGCTGGCACCCAGCATTTGTTGGTTCAACCAATACCAATGGCAATCACCCGGGCAGCGTTCGCGTTTTAGATCTTGGGGGCCCAACCATTACTGAAGAACTGGTTCGCTTTAACGACGAGAATACAAACTTCACGTATAAAATCACTGAAGTTGACCCCGCTGTGCTGCCCATTGAAAACTATATCTCTTGGTACGCAGTACGCAGCGATGGTAAAGGTGGCTCGTCTGTTATTTGGATGGGTAACTTCAACACCATTAACGGCGCAGCAGCAGCCGATGTGGAAAAAGGCGTTAGCGGTGTATACCGTGGCGGTTTAGATAACCTTAAAGCGATGCTTGAAACGCCGGCCGAATAAGCAAACTTCAAATCACTAAAAAGCCCCGTCACTGTTCAGTGACGGGGCTTTTTTATGCGCATCTTCTAATACGCCTAATGCGCTTCATCCCAATCAATCCCCGTACCCACATCAACAATTAACGGTACATCCAGTCTCGCGGCTTCGCTCATTTTCTGCTGAATAATGCTGCTAGCCTGCTCTAAATAAGTCGTTTCAACTTCAAACACTAGCTCATCGTGCACTTGCATCACCATACGCACAGGTGGCTTATCGGTCTGCAACCAAGTATCTACAGACAACATAGCAAGTTTAATAATATCCGCTGCCGTTCCTTGCATCGGCGCATTAATAGCCGTTCTTTCAGCATACTGTCTACGTTGGCCATTTTTGGCGTTAATGTCGGGCAAATATAATCGACGGCCAAACAAGGTTTCGACATAGCCTTGTTCACGCGCCAATTCGCGCGTTTCATCCATATACTCCTTTACCCCGGGGTAACGCTGAAAATACAAATTAATGTACCCTTGCGCAGCACCCCGGTCAATATCCAGTTGTTTAGCTAAGCCAAACGCCGACATACCGTAAATTAGCCCAAAGTTAATCGCTTTTGCTGAGCGCCGCTGGTGATCTTCCACTTGATCCAATGCCACACCGAATACTTCAGCCGCTGTTGCTTTGTGAACGTCCAAACCGTCTTTAAACGCCTGCAGCAGTCCCGCGTCTTGTGACAAATGCGCCATGATGCGTAATTCAATTTGAGAGTAATCGGCCGCCAGTACGGTATAACCCGCATCAGCAATAAACGCTTGGCGGATTCGTCGCCCCTCTTCGCTTCTTACTGGAATATTTTGCAAGTTAGGATCCGATGACGACAAACGCCCCGTGGCTGCGACAGCTTGGTGATACGATGTATGAACACGCCCCGTCACTGGGTTTATTTGCTTTGGCAATTTATCCGTATAGGTTGAACGTAATTTACTTAAGCTACGGTGTTCCAGAATGAGTCGCGGCAAAGGGAAATCTACGGCCAAATCTTGCAGCACATTCTCAGCTGTTGACGGCTGGCCTTTCGGCGTTTTCTTTAATACGGGTAAACCCAGCTTGTCGTACAGAATTTCTTGTATTTGCTTTGGCGAGCCTAAATTAAACGGCTGCCCCGCCGCATCATGCGCTTGTGTTTCCAGTATTGTAATTTTTGCTGATAGTTCACCACTTTGCTGCAATAACATTTGCGCATCCACCAACACACCCGTTTGCTCCATGCGTGCCAACACCGGCACCAATGGCATTTCAATTGTTTCGTAAACCTTTTTTAACGTCGCTATCTTTTCTAATTTAGAAAACAACTGCTGATGTAAGCGCAACGTAATATCAGCGTCTTCTGCCGCGTACGGCGCAGCAATGTCTATTGCCACTTGGTCGAAACAAATCTGTTTTGCGCCTTTACCCGCTACCTCTTCATAATGAATGGTTTCTTGGCCCAAATATTTCTCAGCCAATGCATCCATATTATGGCGTGTGGCGGTGCTGTTAAATACGTACGATTGCAACATCGTATCGTGTTTGATGCCTCTTAACGTGATATCGTGATTTGCCAGCACATTCGCGTCGTATTTAAGATTTTGGCCGACTTTTGAGACATTTTCTGATTCTAACAACGGCTTTAATTGATCCAACACCCACTGTCTAGAAAGCTGCTCTGGCGCACCGGGGTATTGATGCGCCAACGGCACGTAGGCTGCGTGTCCCGCCTCAACAGCTAAGGAAACACCCACGACCAGTGCCTTGGTGTAATCCAAATCCGTTGTTTCGGTATCAAACGCAAACAGCTTTGCCGATGATAACTTTTCCATCCATTCGTTAAAACTCGCTTCATCCAGAATCGTATCAACGTTTAACTCAACAGCCGGTGGCAAAGGTTCGACGTCCTCTTCCATCTGCTTCACCGGCTGAATAGCTGGGCCTTCACCCAATTGCCGTAACCAGGTATTAAATTCAAAATGGCTCACCATCTCGTGCAGCCGCTCTAGATCTGGCGGAGTTTGCACCAAATCAGCTGGCGTTTCGTTTAACGGCACATCGCAACGGATGGTCACCAGTTCTTTTGATAGCGGTATGGCGTGTAAGTTCTCTCGTAAACTCTCGCCTACTTTGCCTTTCACTTCATCCGCTCTGGCAATGATTTCATCCAGCGAACCAAATTTATTCAACCACTTGGCCGCTGTTTTAGGCCCAACTTTTGGTACCCCGGGAATGTTGTCTGAGGTATCGCCCATCAAAGCCAAATAATCGATAATTCTTTCCGGCGGCACACCAAATTTTTTTTTGACGCCGTCAACGTCTAACCACTGGTTATTCATGGTGTTAATCAATGACACGTTCTCCGTTACCATCTGCGCGATATCCTTATCACCCGTCGAGATAATGACTTTCAAACCTGCTGCTTCCGCTTGCACAGCCAGCGTTCCAATCACGTCGTCCGCTTCAACCCCCGACTCCATTACCAAGGGCAATCCCATCGCTTTTATCAATTCATGCAAGGGCTTAATTTGCTCTCTTAATTCCTCCGGCATCGCGGATCTATTGGCCTTATATTCGGGGTACATGTCATTACGAAATGTTTTACCGGGCGCGTCAAAAATAACCCCCAAATACGCCTCAGGGTAATCTTTCATTAATTTCTTCAGCATGTTTGTCACGCCCAAAATCGCATTGGTGTACTCACCTTTTGAATTGGTTAATAAAGGCAAGGCGTGATAAGCGCGGAACAAATAAGAAGAGCCGTCGACCAGCACCAAGGTTTTTTCAGTCATCAAAGGTATCCAATAAAGAAGTGTGTCACTGATTATACCCAAGGCACATGCGTTTCACACAATCGATATAAACAGCTTAATTTAGGCCTATACTATTTATATATACCCAGCGTATTATGCAAAAAACGAGGCGCCCTATGAGTAAGCAAAAACGTGAAGCATGGAAGGTTTTTCAAATTATCGCTGAATTTGTCGACGGTTTTGAGCAACTATCCCACATCAGACCGGCCGTTAGCCTGTATGGCTCCGCCAGATTAAAAGAAGACCATCCTGACTATCAACGCGCAGAAGCCATTGCACTCGCCTTATCTAATGCCGGTTTTTCCGTTATCAGCGGCGGTGGCCCTGGCATTATGGAGGCGGCCAATAAAGGAGCCTTTAAGGGTTCATCATCCAGCATTGGGCTAAATATCCAATTACCACATGAACAACACAGCAACCCATATCAAGATATCAGCTTAAATTTCAGGCACTTCTTTGCCCGTAAAGTGATGTTTGTTAAATATGCCAGCGCTTACGTGGTGTTACCGGGCGGCTTTGGTACATTGGATGAACTGGCAGAAATACTAACCTTAATTCAAACGGGTAAATCACGAAAAATCCCCATCATCTTAGTAAACGAGGGTTTTTGGCGCGGCTTAATCGATTGGTTTACCAAAACGCTATTAGATGCTGGGACAATAGCGGAAGGTGACCTCGATCTTTTTCAAATATGCGAAACCCCCGATGAAGTCCTAAAAGCCATCTTCGACTTCTACGAACAACGTGGCTTTGCACCGTCTGCTGAAGAGGAAGAAGTGCTGATGGAGTTGTAATTTAATTGGCTAACAGCAAGTTGTACAAACCTCCTCGGATAATGGCATAATTAAACTAAATTTAAAACCACAGGAAAAAACATGCACCGCATAGTAGCCGTTCTTGCATCATTAATGTTCACTTACACTACTAACGTACTAGCAGCAGACATCCAACCTGCGGTTGTTCCAGAGCCTCCTGAATTACCTTCGCAAATCGTCAGTGGCGAAAACATGGCCCCGGACATCACCATTACCCGCAAGAAAAAAGAAACCATCACCGAATACAGCGTGAAAGGCAGTGTCTACATGGTGAAAATATCGCCTGAAAATGCACCGGCTTATTACCTAGTTGATACCGACGGTGACGGCAACTTAGAAACGCGTCGCTCTGCACTTGAAGAGGGTATGAACATCCCTCAGTGGCTATTGATTAGCTGGTAAAACTCAAACGCTTTCACATTATGTCGGTTTACACGGTCGTTGAACGAGCTCAACTAATTCTGCATTTAAAAAGTTACTCATTGGGCGAATTGGTTAATTTCCAAGGCATTAGCTCGGGTATTGAAAATACAAATTATTTCGTCACCACGACTAACGGTGAGTATGTGCTTACCCTTTTTGAAGAGCTTAAAGCAGAAGATTTACCCTATTTTCTATCTCTAATGGATTTTGTTGCGGACCAAGGCATCCCCAGCGCGCGCCCAATTAGCAATAATATCGGGGAATTCTTATCCGTGCTAAATGGCAAACCTGCCGCCATCGTTGAGAAGCTCTCGGGTAACGACATTGAACACCCTAATGTCATTCAGTGCTCAGTTATTGGCAAAACAATGGCGCAATTGCACTTAGCCAATTTAAAGCTCGATATTTCTCGAGAAAATGGCCGTGGCGGCAATTGGCGGAAGCAGGCCGCACATTTGCTCGCACCGTTAGTCGATCAGCACTCAGCAGACATCATTCGAGATGAATTAAAATTCCAAACTGATTACGATACATTAGGGCTACCAAAAAACGTGATTCACGCGGACTTGTTTCGAGATAACGCCCTATTTTGTGGCGACGAACTATCCGGCATTATTGATTTTTATTACGCCTGTAACGACTACTTTATCTACGATATCGCGGTGGCCGTCAATGATTGGTGCATAGAATCAAACGGTACGCTTAACCAAGAAAAGTTCAATGCTTTCATGCAAGCTTACCAAGCTATCAGGCCTTTAACTGCCGATGAAATTAAACACTGGCCAATAATTATCCGTGCCGCCGCTTTCCGTTTTTGGCTATCACGATTACGTGATGTTCACTTCCCAAAAGAAGGGGAAATGACGCACTTGAAAGACCCTGACGCAATGAAACGTATTTTAATAGCGCGCCGAGAGCACCCTGAAAATTACGCCATTCACTAAGCTGTTCACCCCTACTCGCACGCCAGATGCTTAATAAACTAACCCAAGGTATCGATAGCTTCAACCAAGCTATTTCAAATGCAGTGGCGTGGTTAACCGCGCTTATGGTGTTCACAATGTTTGGTATTGTCGTGCTGCGCTATGGTTTCAATATCGGCTCTATCGCTGCGCAAGAATCTATCACTTACATGCACGGGCTAGTGTTTATGCTTGCCATTGCCCACACGCTTAAAATTAACGGCCATGTTCGGGTAGATATTCTGTATCAACGCTGGGGCAAAAAAGGCCAAGCGTGGGTCAACTTTTTAGGCTCAATATTTTTACTGTTACCCGTTTGCCTTTTTATTATGTTCATTAGTTGGGAATATGTGTCCACCTCATGGTCCTACTTTGAAGGCTCACGTGAAGCCGGCGGTATAGATGCGGTATTTTTACTTAAATCACTCATCCCATTAATGGCCATATTGCTGTTGCTTCAAGGCATTTCCGAAGCACTTAAGGCACTTTGCATACTCAAAGGTAAGAACTGATGGACGGTAGTATCGCACTGTGGATGTTCGGCGCAGTATTTGTCGTTTTGCTGATGGGCTACCCCGTTGCCATCAGCCTTGCAGGAACCGCTTTGGCTTTTGCTTTCGCTGGTGATTATTTCGGCGTTTTCGATTCAGCCTTTTTAGAAGCATTACCCAACCGCCTATTCGGCATTATTGAAAATGACACCTTAGTCGCTGTGCCCTTGTTTGTATTTATGGGCGTGATGCTGGAAAAATCAAAAGTCGCCGAAGGTTTGCTTGAAAATATGTCGAAGCTATTTGGTAGCTTACCTAGCGGACTTGGATTTTCAGTTGTTTTAGTTGGCATGCTCATGGCTGCTAGCACCGGTATTGTTGGCGCGACTGTTGTTACGATGGGCTTATTGTCCTTACCCACCATGCTAAAAAGACACTACGACCCGGCGCTCGCCTGCGGCACCATTTGCGCTTCTGGCACGCTGGGGCAAATTATTCCGCCATCGATTGTGTTGGTTTTATTAGGCGACGTTATTTCATCGGCTTATCAACAAGCCCAGTTAGATATGGGCATTTTTTCGCCCGAAACCGTCTCTGTAGGCGACTTGTTTGCTGGTGCACTTATACCCGGCTTAATACTCGTTCTTCTGTATATGCTGTATTTAGCCGGTGTGGCCTTTTTTAAACCCGCCGCTTGCCCACCACTGCCAGCGCAACCATCAGACTCATCATTATTGTTAGACTTAGCGAAAGGATTGTTTCCTCCGCTTATTCTTATTATTGCCGTGCTCGGCTCTATTATTGGTGGCGTTGCCACTCCAACAGAAGCGGCATCCGTTGGCGCTATGGGTGCAACCTTGCTAGCATTTCTAAAAAAACAACTCAGTGTTCGACAATTAAAAGCCGTGGCTCAAAGCACCACCCAAGTTACCAGCATGGTGTTCTTTATTTTAATTGGCGCATCGTTATTTTCACTGGTTTTTAGAGGTTTTGGTGGTGATGAATTAATTGAAGAACTACTATCTGACTTACCCGGTGGCGTTTTCGGTGCCATGTTGGTGGTGATGCTGGTGATGTTTTTACTCGGCTTTGTGCTCGACTTTATTGAAATCACTTTCGTCGTCGTACCAATAGTTGCGCCCATTTTATTAGCAATGGGCATTAGTCCTGTCTGGCTCGGCATCATGATTGCTCTAAACCTACAAACCTCATTTCTCACTCCGCCATTTGGCTTTGCGTTGTTTTATTTACGCGGCGTAGCGCCTGCATCCATTAAAACCAGCCAAATATATAAAGGCGTTATCCCTTTTATTGCAATTCAACTGTTCTTACTCGGCTTATTGGCCGTATGGCCAAACTTAGCAACGTGGTTACCCGGCATTATTTACGGCAATTGATTTAAATCAATTAATGTATGTAATAACTTTGTTTTTATTAGGGTCAGATATAGACTAAGTAAAATAAAAAATGGTGTCCAGATGTCCTCCGTTATAAGCGAAATAGCAAACAACCCAAGAAACACCCGCACCGTCCTGCTTAACACCGGTACGGTTGAACAAAAGCGAGAAGAAATTCGCGATTACTTGCACAAAACGTTCGCGCTAGAAGAACAGCTTTACGAAGTGATTAAAAATGAAGAAGCTTTCTATTTAAGAGCCGAATCACTGCGCCACCCACTTGTTTTTTATTACGGACACACCGCCACTTTTTTTATTAATAAGCTCACATTAGGCTCGTTAATATCTTCGCGCATTAATCCACGTTTTGAATCTATTTTTGCAGTCGGCGTGGATGAAATGTCGTGGGACGACCTCAACGAAAAAAATTACGACTGGCCAACCATCGCACAAGTAAGCAAGTACAGGCAAACGGTTTTACAGCTCGTCGATTCACTTATCACCACCCTGCCGTTAGACTTACCCATTAACTGGGAAAGCCCGTTTTGGCCTATCTTAATGGGCATAGAGCATCAGCGCATTCACATTGAAACGTCCTCTGCTATTATCCGCCAAATGCCACTAGAGCACTTACAACAACTCGCCACTTGGGATGTGTGCCCACACGTTGGCGAAGCGCCCATTAATGAATTACTCGATGTAACAAGCGGCCAAATAACATTAGGTAAAAACAAAAATCACAATACCTACGGTTGGGATAATGAATACGGTGAAAAAGCGGCTGACGTTAAAGAGTTTTCTGCCAGTAAATACCTTGTGTCTAATGGCGAGTTTTTAAGTTTTATCAAAGACCACGGCTATCACGAAAAGAAATATTGGACAGATGAAGGTTGGAAATGGGTGCAATACAAAAAGCCCGAACACCCTTTATTTTGGCGAAAAAAACAGGACCGCTACGCACTGCGAACGTTATTGGCTGAACAGGATATGCCATGGAATTGGCCAGCAGAAGTAAATTACTTAGAGGCCAAAGCATTTTGCAACTGGCTCGCTGATAAAACCGGCAAATCAATACGCCTACCTTCTGAGGAACAATGGCACCACCTTCACCAATTGCACGATATTCCCGATCAGCCCGAATGGGAAAAAGCACCTGGCAATATCAACTTAGAACACTGGGCGTCTGCCTGCCCTGTTGATCATTTTTCCTTTGGTGAATTTCACGATTTAATCGGCAATGCGTGGCAATGGACAGAAACACCCATCAGCGGCTTTGATGGTTTTGAAGTTCATCCGCTGTACGACGATTTCTCGACACCCACGTTTGACACCCAACACAACTTGATAAAAGGTGGCAGCTGGATATCCACTGGCAATGAAGCCACCAAACACGCACGTTATGCGTTTAGGCGCCACTTTTATCAACACGCGGGCTTCCGCTATGTTGAATCCACCCAACCTATGGAAAAACCAACCGCTATGTACGAAACCGATACCGCCGTCTCACAATATTGCCATTTTCACTATGGTCCGAGTTATTTTGATGTAGAAGATTTATCTGCACATTGCGCACGACTTTGCATGGAAAAACTGCAAAACAAACCCACCGTTCGTGCATTGGATTTAGGTTGCGCTGTTGGTCGAGCATCGTTTGAACTGGCGCAAGATTTTGATCACGTTACCGGTATTGATTTTTCAGCACGTTTTATCCGCATTGCTCATCAAATGCAGCAAAAAGGCAATATCCACTACGAACTGATTGAAGAAGGCGAGATTGTCTCTTTCCACGAACAAACACTAGAGCAACTCAACTTAGGCAAAAATAAAGAAAACATCGAGTTCTTCCAAGGTGATGCGACGAATTTAAAACCGCAATTCACTGATTACGATTTGGTGCTGGCCATTAACCTAATAGACCGGTTACGCACCCCCGCCGTATTCCTTGATGATATTCGTCATAGAATTAAGGTGGGTGGCGTATTAGCCATCGCATCGCCGTATACGTGGCTCGAAGAATTCACCCCAAAAGAAAACTGGCTCGGCGGCATCCGTAAAGATGGCGAACCGTTCACAACACTTGATGGCTTGAAAGAGCACCTAAGCAAACACTTCAAACTGATTAACGAACCTACGGACGTACCCTTTGTTATTCGCGATACCGGGCGCAAATTCCAACATAGCTTTAGCCAATTAAGTATTTGGGAGCGCACCAGCTAAACATGAACGAAACGACCGACACAGCCGTTACCGTTTCAATTGCCCGCAAGGTCATACCAGGCAAGGAAAAAGACTACGAAGATTGGCTGCACCGCGTTTCGCAAGTTGCCATCGCCTTTCCCGGCCATCAAGGCGTACACGTCTTAAAACCGTCAGCAAAAACGGGTGGTGAATACGTGCTGATTGTTGGCTTTAACAGTTACGAGCATCAAAAGAACTGGGAAGAGTCAGAACAAAGGCAACAGTTTTTAGACCAGCTTGATGAGCAAGAACTTATCGAAGGCTGCACTAAAATAAAGAAAGTATCCGGCCTAGAGTTTTGGTTTACCCTGCCAGAAGTACCCCATCACGCCGCACCCAACCGACACAAAATGGCATTGGTTCTTATCGTTGTCGTATTCACCTTATTATTCAGCATCAACCTAGCATTTGGGCAATGGCTCAACGTTCTACCGCTGGCATTAAAATTAGCGGTAATGGTGACAGGGCAAGTGTTATTGATGACCTACCTCGTCATGCCAATGGTCACTCGCTTATTAAAAAATTGGCTATATAAGTAATAACCTACGCAGAAGGAATCCCATGTCAAAACCTGTTTATGCACTCAACCTATTCAACATTGCAAGCAAAACAGAATACCTCGCTTACGCCAAGCGTTCGGTTAAAGAAGTTAAAAACCACAATGGGCGCGTTATATCATTAGGCAAATACAGGGAATCTGTTGCAGGAGACATGTCCCCACGCCAAGTATTTATACTTGTTGAGTGGGCGTCAAAAGAAGCCTTCGACAGCTATTGCAACTACCCTGCTTTAGCTGACTTACACCCCATCGAGAAAATGGAACTAAAGATTATATTTGGCAACTATTCGATAAAATCGAAGACCTTAGGCCAATCTTTAATTAACATTTCTAATATCACTCTTTAGCTTTTACAACACTAAAACTAAGCCATGCACCAACAAATATTAAAATTTTGGTTTGAAGAATTAACTCCAGCACAGTGGTGGGTAAAAGACGAACAGCTAGATCTGTTAATTACGGGAAGGTTTTCAAATATTTACACTAAAGCAAGCCAATGTGAGCTTTTTGAATGGCGAGATACGGCTGAAGGTAGGCTGGCTGAAATCATTATTTTGGATCAATTTTCAAGAAATATGTTCCGAGACTCGCCTCTCTCATTCGCCAATGACTCACTGGCTTTGGCCTTAGCTCAAGAAGCGGTTTTATTAGGTGCCGATAAAGAACTGAACTCTGTACAACGAAGCATTCTCTATTTGCCATTCATGCATAGCGAGTCTCTAAAAATACATGAGATAGCCATGCTCTTGTACAAAAAAAATGGAATTGAAGCGAACCTTGCCTTTGAAATAAAGCACAAAGAAATCATCGAAAAATTCGGTCGTTATCCGCACCGGAATAACATACTTGGTAGATCCTCTACAAAAGAAGAAGTTGAGTTTTTAAAGCAGGAAGGTTCAAGCTTTTAACGGCTTATTCACGCCCCTCTTAATTAAACCTTATACGCCAACTTACAATCTACTAAGCTTTCTTTTTCTTATGCAGAAATATAACTGCCAGCCCTGCCAAAAAGGAACCGGACCCCATCATGATGGCAATGTTTTCAAAGGCCAGACCCGCGGCGAATAAGAACCCTGGAATCATCGGGCCAAGAACTGCTCCACCACGGCCAACGCCAAGTACCAAACCGGCGCCCGAGCCTAAAACAGAGGATGGGAAGCTGCTTGCAAATAACCCAAAGAAACCTGAAATAGCCGCCATAACAAAGATACCTGCGAAGAAGCCCATCGACTTCATATTAACCATACTATCTGTAAAGTGCGGGAATAGAGCCACCCCTATCGCTGTCAGCATAAGGCTCGTTAACATCAACAGGCGAATGGGTAAAAAGCGAGCACCCAAACTGATGCCAATGGCACCAAGAATACCGCCTAGGCTTATAACGCCTAACACTTCAGTCGCTTGAGACGCGGTATAACCCAAGTCTGTAACAACTGTGGGTAGCCACTTTACGAAATAGTAGTACGTCATAACATTGCCGAAATAGGCAAAGCCTAATATCAACGTGGTATACCGCAAGTTGGGGCCAAACAAGCTTTTGATTCCAACAATTTCCACTTCTTGTTCAGCCACTAATGGTAATGCTTCTGGCGGTGTATGGCCCAAGCGACGCATGGTTTTTTGTATCTTCTCCAAAGCACCAGCAGGACGCTTACGGTTCAAGAATGAAATGGTCTCTGGCACATAAAAATAAACCAGTGGGATAAACAAAAAACTCAAAAATGCACCCAGATAAAAAGTAACCCGCCAATCATACTGTTTAAGTAAAGGCGCCAGAAAAGCAGCACCCAAATAAATCCCTAACGGGAAACCGCCAGCAACGAGGGTGACCGATAACACTCTATTCTTATCATTACAAAAATCTGAACACGTGGCCGTTGCTGTAGCGAGTATGCAACCTATTCCTAAACCAGTAAACAAACGCGCCGCGCCCAACAAGTAGATATTGGGTGCGAAACCAGCAATGAACATACCAAGGGTAACAATGCTAAGCCCTGCTAACATGGTAAGCCGCCTGCCATGGCTGTCGGCTAATGACCCAAGTAAGATAGAACCCACCGCCATGCCCGCTAATTCAATCGATAAAACAATACCAAGAATAGACTTCGACAAGCCCCATTCCTGGGTTATACCTGGTGCAGCAAAGGCGATAGATAAAACATCATAGCCATCCAAAGCCAACGTTCCGATACAAATGGCAACAATGATCCACTGCCCAACATTCATTGGGTCGGTTTTCATTCGTTCGAGTGCGTTTACCTCAATAGCCATTTTGCTTCCTTATTATTTAAGATGACTTGGTCGTCCCTATCCGGTGTTAATACCTAAAACAGTGCGCCAGAAAAAGATACAGTCTAGCCCATTATCAGCCGAGTAACACCCCCGCATTTTTGTGCCTTTATTCAACGCTATCTTTATCATCAATGCGGCTGTAGCCTTTGCATTTAACCTTCCGTTATACTTTCACCAAACTTATAGATAACACCCAATATGCAAGCAGATATTTTAACCATCATCATCCTTCCCGCATCGCTATTTATTATTATGTTTGGCATGGGGCTAACGTTGCGAACAACCGATTTCACCCGTGTTTTAAAACAGCCTAAAGCGGCGCTTATTGGCCTGTCGGCGCAAATGGTTGCGCTACCCATTATTGCGTTTGCAGTCGCTGTGTTTTTTAATCTATCGCCAGAACTAGCCGTTGGGCTGATGATTATTTCCTTTGCGCCCGGTGGGGCAACATCAAACATGTTCACGAACATTGCCAAAGGCGATGTCGCGCTATCCATTAGCCTAACGGCAGTTGCCAGCTTAATAACACCCTTCACGCTGCCCTTGTTTACCCTACTGTCGATGGACTATTTCATGGGCGCAGGTGAAGCATTCCAGCTGCCGCTATTAAAAACCATTATGCAATTATTGGTTATCTCTGTTGTGCCCGTCATTATTGGCATGTTGATGTTATCGAAGTGGCAAAAAGCAGCAGGTAAAATTGAACCTGTTATCAAAGTGTTTTCTATCGTCTTCTTATTTTTAATTATTGTGGCCATTATTTTAAAAAATAAAGCACACATGGCAGACTTCTTTTTACAAACAGGGTTTGCAACGTTAACGTTAAATATTTTGGTGTTGGCTTTAGGTTATGGCTTGGCCAAGTTTTTCAAGCTATCGCGTGCTCAATCCGTCTCTATTGGTTACGAAGTGGGCATTCAAAATGGCACATTGGCTTTATTGGTAGCAGGTACTTTAATAGGCAATAGTACGATGATGATTCCCGCCGTTACGTATAGTATTTTGATGTTTTTTACAGGGTTTTTGTTTGGTTTACTGTTGAAGAAGGTTTCCACTGATTAAGTCTGTTTCCATGTTCATTTTTTGCGTTGCCAAAAAAGCAACCCTAAAACCTCACCTACGGTTCCCTCAAGCTAGTTGATTTTATAGCCGTTGTGGAACTCGCCAAAAAGCAGGCTCAAACAACCACAATGAAAAGCCCTATAAAAGAAATTAGCTTTCGGTGAGGTTAAAAGGGATATAAAGTCAAAACCAATGCCTTTTGGTGCCTTTGATTTACCCATCTCTTTATCTCACTAGTCAATTATTAGTTTGCGGATAAGTGAGCACGTTGTTTGAGCATAGCGAGTTTAGCGCGAACCCGAAAAACAATTAATTACTGCGATTTGGGCGACCTTTTCTTTGGCTCTGTTTTTAGACGAATTGCAGGTTGTTCTTTACCTGCATTAATGAGACTTATGCCTTGGGTGCTTTTTGTCGTAAAAAGAAATGAACACCCTCGCGGCAGCGAAAAGCCAATAATAAACTGTGTTATCGTAACCTTATCGACACCAAACGTGTCGCCCTGTTTGCCTTTGATTACCATAGTTACAGGGAAAATAAATCCTCCCTTAATAACAAACTAGAAACAAGAAAAAAAGATGAAGTGCCTCATAGTTACAACACATCCGTTAAATGACAGTCTCTGTAAACAGTTGGCTAAGCACGTTGAGAATAAGCTGAAGCACATGGGTCACAAGGTGACTATCGAAGACCTCTATGCTGAGAATTTTGAGCCAGCATTAACAGCGCTAGAAAGAAAATCATATTATGGTGAAAGCTACGACTCATCAAATATGCCCAAACAAGTAAGTAGGCTTAAAGAAGCGGAGGCACTGATTCTATTGTTTCCAACATGGTGGTTTGGTTTTCCAGCCATGCTCAAGGGGTGGTTCGACCGAGTCTGGGGGCCTGGAATCGCCTATGATCATGCAAGTGATTTTGGGCCAATTAAACCTCGATTGGAGAATCTAAGGCAAGTCCTAGTGGTAACAACAATGGGCTCTCCTTGGTGGGTAGACCATCTAGTCATGTGGCAACCAGTAAAACGAATAATGAAATTGGCGTTGCTAGGTGCATGCACCAAGAAAAGCAAACTCCAATTTTTGTCTCTGTACAATAGCGAAAAACTGGATGAGAAAAATATTTCTGCGTTTAAAAACAGAATAGAAAATACACTCGCTGGTTGGGAAAATAATATTCCTAACAAGGCCAATTAACGCGGATATTTTGTTACGCTGCGCTCTACAAAATTCCGGTTATTGGCGGCGTTATACCATCACAACCCCCTAGCCCTCATATAAGCATACTCAGAAATCTCTGACCACTTCATTGCTTGTTGCTGAAAATCACTATACGACGCATACACTTTCTGCGAAAACGCATTTCTATCTACCACTTCTTGCACGACTTCGTTTGATAGCTTATGGAGTTGTTTCAGTACGTCATCGGGTAACGGCTTTAGGTTTACTTGATGCTTATTTACCAAGGTATCTAGGGCCGTATTATTTTTAGCGGTAAATTCAGAAATCATGTCCATATTCGCGTCTTTACAGGCATGTTTTACAATCGCTTGCAGGTCGGCGGGTAGTTTCGCAAAGGCATCTTTATTAATGAAAGTTTCAAGTGTTGAGCCGGGTTCGTGCCAACCGGGGTAATAATAGTTTTTTGCGGCTTTATACAAACCAAAGGCTAAGTCGTTATACGGGCCTATCCATTCTGTTGCATCAATAGCGCCTGATTGTAATGAGGTAAATATCTCGCCGCCTGGCATACTCACCGGTGTTCCGCCAGCCCGTTTTAGCACTTCGCCACCTAAACCAGGGATGCGCATTTTTAAGCCTTTTAAGTCATCAACGGAATTGATCTCTTTACGGAACCAGCCAGCCATTTGTACGCCTGTATTACCTGTTGCCATGGGGAGCAAATTGAATTGGTCGTATAGTTCTTCCCACAACGCTAAACCGCCCCCGTAATACAACCAGCTATTTACTTCTTGTGCTGTCATGCCGAATGGAATGGCAGAGAAAAACTGCGTTGCTTCATTCTTTCCTTTCCAATAATACGCTGCGCCATGGCCCATTTGTGCTGTGCCTCTTGAGACCGCATCGAATGCTTCAAAGGCAGGCACTAATTCGTTTGCACCGTATACTTTTATTCGAATTCTACCGCCGGTCATTTCTTCTATAGTTTTGGCTAAATAATTGGCATTAGTTCCCAGCACAGGGAAGTTTTTTGGCCATGTGGTCACCATTTTCCATTTAAATTCAGCCTTTGCGGCATGTGCTTGTGAGCCAATGGCCATTGCTCCAGTTGCTAATGCACCAGCCCCTGCTGATTTAATAAAGTCACGACGTTTCATGATGTTCTCCAGTATTAAATAATTTATGATAGGCTAATCTAAATTCACTCAAACGTCACCTAAACAACACCTAAAATGAAATCTCTCGAAAAAAAAGTTGAACAAGCCTTATACGCATCTCGTTGGGTATTAGCCCCCCTATATTTAGGCTTAAGCCTTGCGCTAATTTTACTCACTATTAAATTTTTCCAAGAGGTTTTACACTTCTTTCCGTTAATTTTTTCTACGACTGAGTCAGACATGGTGCTGGTGATTCTTTCATTGGTGGACATGTCGTTGGTTGGCGGCTTGGTTATTATGGTGATGCTAAGTGGCTACGAAAATTTCGTCTCTCGCATTGATATTGAAGACGGCCAGGAGAAGCTCTCATGGCTTGGCAAATTGGACTCTGGCTCCCTAAAACAAAAAGTAGCCGCATCCATTGTCGCTATTTCCTCTATTCATTTATTGCAAAAATTCATGGATGCAGACCACATCGAAAATGATAAATTGATGTGGTACGTGATTATTCATATGACCTTTGTGCTGTCTGCTATTGGTATGGCATACGTTGATAGAATGAACCAACATTAAAACAAACTCCCATGAAATATAAGAAACTTGGAAGAACAGGGCTTGATGTCAGCTTAATAGGTCTAGGCACCATGACGTGGGGGCGACAAAACACGCAAGACGAAGGCTTTGAGCAAATGGATTATGCCCTTGAGCAGGGTATTAACTTTTTTGATACCGCCGAGATGTACGCCGTTCCTCCCTCCGCTGATACCTACGGCAAAACCGAAGCCATTATTGGCAATTGGTTTGCAACACGTAAAAACCGCGGCAAGGTTATTCTTGCTTCTAAAATTGCTGGCCCCGCTTTACCTTGGATACGTGACGGCAAAAGCCAAATTGATCGTAAAAACATATTACTAGCCGTTGAAGATAGCTTAACCCGACTAAAAACCGATTATATTGACCTCTACCAACTACACTGGCCAAACCGTGGCTCTTATCACTTTGGTCAAATTTGGGATTACGCGCCTGACTTTGACAAACAAGCCGTTGAAGACAACTTCATTGATGTGCTTGAAACATTACAAGAGCTTATTCAAGCCGGGAAAATTCGCCATATTGGTCTGTCTAATGAAACCGCTTGGGGCACAAGTAAATGGCTTGAACTTGCCGAAAAATACAACTTGCCGCGCATGGCATCTATCCAAAACGAATACTCGTTGATGGCGCGTCACTTTGAACCCGATCTCAGCGAAATTGCAATTCACGAAGAATGCGGCTTACTCGCTTGGTCCCCTCTTACCCGTGGACTAATCAGCGGCAAGTACCTAAACGGTGCTATGCCTAAAGGCACACGGCTAGACATTGACACTCGAGTAGAGCACCGTATTAACCCACAAACCGATGCGGCTATTGAGGCCTATATTGCATTAGCAAAAGAGCATAACCTTGATGTTTGTCAGATGGCATTAGCATTTATAAACCAGCAACCATTCGTTACTTCAAATTTAATTGGCGCGACCACAATGCAACAATTAAAGAGCAACATCGCATCTATTGATATAACTCTTTCTGAAGGTGTAATCGACGGCATTAAAAGTATTCGAAGACAATACCCAACGCCTTTTTAAGGCACCGTTTTGTTTGCTACGGAGTCTATTACCCTTTTTCTATTAGCATCCATAGCGTTAGATCTAGCGCCCGGCCCTGACAATCTTTTCGTACTCACACAGTCTGCTTTACACGGCAAAAAAGCCGGTATTTTAGTTACGCTTGGTTTGTGTACAGGATTGATTTTTCACACCACCTTAGTGGCGCTAGGTGTTGCCATTATTTTCCAAGCATCTGCGGCAATGATGGCGTTGAAAATTTTTGGTGTTACTTACTTAAGTTACCTCGCTTACAAAGCACTATCTGCAAAACCGGTACCTTTTGACCGTAGCATCACATTAACGGGGGCCGCCTTGTATCGACGCGGCATTATTATGAGCAGTACGAACCCTAAACTGTCCTTATTCTTTTTCGCTTTTCTGCCTCAATTTATAACACCTGATTCAGATTCGTTTGTTTCGCAGGTATTTATATTAGGCGGTTTATTTGCTGTAACCGCTTTTTGTATATTCTGCTGCATTGCTTACGCTGGTGGAGCTTTACAGCAACGCCTAGAGACATCTCCTGATTTTCAGCTCTCACTTAACCGTATAGCTGGACTAGTATTTATTGCTCTAGCCATCAACCTTATACTTTAAAGTATTACTCAAACTCCATTTGGCGAAACATGGTGCTGGCATTTTTTAACGCCAACTCGTCAAACACATCTAGGTGTTTATACGCCGATTGGTCTATTTTAGTGGCCTCATGCAAACTGCCATCATCGTCTAATAATTCCGTGATTTTTTCGCGCATATATACCAAGTAATCATGCGTGTACTTCGTTACTTCTTGCATATTGGTTGGTCCGCCGTGCCCAGGAATGACGATTTTTGCATTCAAGGCAGCGAACTTCTTCCAAGTTTCAAGCCAGGCAGCCGTATCCGTATGCTCCATGACGGGTAACATCCGTTTATGAAAAGCCATATCTCCGGCAATAACCAATGACTGCTTGGGTAGCCAAACAACGATATCACCGGGACTATGAGAAGGCCCTAAATGAATCAATTCAATACGTTCACCGCCCAATTCAATAACTTTTTTATCTTCAAATATTTCATCTGGAAAAGTTAGCTCTGTGCCTTTAGCTTTGTCTTTACGGCCCTTACGCATTCTATCTAGACTATCGTACCCATGCATCTTCAGCTCTTGCATTGTTTCATTGTGAGCAATGATTGAAACACCCTGTTCTTTCCAATAGTTAGAACCCAACGCAGCATGGCCTTGTCCATTTTCTAACACGACATATTTAACGGGTTGACCCGTTATTTTTTTAATTTCTTGATGGAGTGATTTGGCCAATAAATAGTTATCACCCGCGTTAACAACTACCACGCCTTCGCTCGTGATGATGAACGTTAGGTTATTGTTATGCCCTGAGTTCTCATAGGTTGGTGGCGCGGTTGCGCCAATAGCGGACCAAACATTGGCCGTCACTTGTTGTGGCGCGCTAAACAGAATTGATTTATCGCTTGCAGTTGCTAACGTGCTGGCTAACAACCCAGCCAGCAGCAACCATTTAGTATTCATTAATTTCATAACACCGCCGTTAAATCGCATCTAATTTTGCGTAGGCCAACATCAGCCATTTACTGCCAGCAGATGCAAAATTCACTTGTACCCGCTCTTGCGCACCTGAACCTTCTAAGTTTAACACCACGCCTTCACCAAATTTAGCATGTATGACCCGTTGCCCCATTCTATACGAACCCGCTGTGGGTTCTTTTAACCCCGCGCTATAACCAGTTGAAACCGGCCTAGCAACACGAGCGCCTAAGCGCACTTCTTGCATTAATTCTGCAGGTATTTCACGAATAAAGCGCGACGGCATCGGGTAGTTCTCTTGCCCATGTAAGCGGCGTGATTCCGCGTAAGTAAGATATAACTGCTCCATTGCCCGTGTAATGCCCACGTATGCCAAACGTCGTTCTTCTTCCAGTTTGCCAACATCATCAACCGAGCGTTGGCTTGGGAATAAGCCTTCTTCCATACCGGTTAAAAACACCAGCGGAAACTCTAAACCCTTGGCTGAATGCAAGGTCATTAATTGCACACAATCTTCAAACTTATCGCCTTGTGCGTCGCCCGCTTCTAATGCAGCATGAGCTAAGAACGAGTCCAGTTCACTTAAGTTTTCATCTGATTCCGCTTCGTAAGAAAATTGTCTTGCCGCGTTACTCAGCTCTTCCAAGTTTTCTACTCGCGCTTCTCCTTTTTCACCCTTTTCTTTCTTATGGTGTTCGATAAGGCCTGAACGATTAATCACCTGTTCCACTTGCTCATGCAACGTTAGCGTTGTCATGTCGCTGGCAATTTGGCGTATCAAGGTTAAAAATCCGGTTAACGCATTCATGGCTCGGCCGCTTAATTCGGTAGTCTGGCATAGGGCGTTTGCCGCCTGCCACAAACTAACATCGTGCTTGCGCGCATAACTGCGAACGATGTCCAGCGTTCGTGTTCCCAGCCCGCGAGTCGGTGTATTTACAATCCGCTCAAAGGCCGCGTCATTTTCATGGTGTGTTGAGAGCTGCATATACGCCAGTGCATTTTTAATTTCCATTCGCTCAAAGAATCGGTGACCGCCATACACACGATACGGAATACCGGCAGACATCAAATATTCTTCAAACAAACGCGATTGCGCATTAGAACGATACAAAATTGCCGCTTCTGCTCGCGCGTGACCGTTGGTCACCCAGTCTTTTATTCTGTCCACGACAAAACGCGCTTCATCTTGGTCGTTATAACCCGAATATAAAGAAATTAACTCGCCATCTTCACCATCGGTCCACAGTTCTTTTCCCATGCGTCCGTCGTTATTCACAATCAACGCATTGGCCGCTTTTAAAATAGTGCTGGTCGAACGATAATTTTGCTCCAATCGAACAACTTTATGCGCCGCATAATCTTTTTGGAAGCGATGAATATTTTCAATTTTCGCGCCACGCCAGCCATAAATAGACTGATCATCATCACCCACCACATACAGATTTTCTGACTCTTGCGTTAACAAACGTAACCACGCGTATTGAATGGTATTGGTGTCTTGAAACTCATCCACCAACACGTGTTTAAAACGCTGCTGATAATGTGCTCTTACCTCATCGTTGTCACGTATCAGCTCATGCGCGCGCAATAATAATTCGGCAAAATCGACCAAGCCAGAACGCTGGCAGGCACGCTCGTATTCGCCGTATATTTCCAGCATCTTTTGTTCAACAGGGTTGCTGGAAGGTAGGCTATGTTTTGCTCGCTTACCTTCGTCTTTTTGTGCATTGATAAACCATTGCACCTGACGTGGCGGCCAGCGTGCATCATCAACATCCATGGCTTTTAACAAACGTTTAATCATGCGGAATTGATCGTCCGAATCAAGCACTTGAAACGCATCTGGCAAACCCAGTTCTTGCGAATGCATGCGTAATAAGCGATGAGCAATGCCGTGGAACGTGCCTATCCACATACCGCCGACTGGGGTTTTCAGCATGGACTGAACGCGTTCACGCATTTCACCCGCCGCTTTATTGGTAAAGGTAACGGCTAAAATACCAAACGGCGACACGCCTTCTACTTGCATCAACCAAGCTATCCGATGAACCAGTACCCGCGTTTTACCACTGCCCGCGCCTGCTAAGATAAGTGCTGATGTTTCCGGAGTGCTTACTGCATCGCGTTGGGCATCGTTTAACCCGTCTAATATATGTGAAATATCCATGTTGGTAGTTTACCGTCATTCAAGTTAATTGGCTTTGTCTGTTTGACATATATGAGGAATTACTTTTATATAGGCACATGGATGACACCGTTAAAAAGGAAGCGTTAACGATTGGGCATTATGAAGATAATGCATCGGCGTATTGGGGAGGCACAAAAGCCCACGACGTATCACAAAATATTCAAGCTTTTTTACACGCCTTACCCAAAAATCAAACTCTCGATATTCTCGACTTGGGTTGCGGGCCAGGCCGTGATTTACACCATTTCAAATCATTGGGACATAACGCGATAGGCCTTGATGGTTCTAAAACCTTTTGCGAAATGGCCACCGCACATTCAGATTGCCCAACGATTAACGAATCATTTGTGAACATGGATTTATCAGCTCACAAATTTCATGGTATATTTGCAAATGCCTCACTGTTTCATGTGCCTGCGAATGAATTATTAAATGTATTAAAAAAACTATTTGAATGCCTACTCCCAGACGGCGTTTTATTTACATCTAACCCACGCGGCAACGAAGAAGGCTGGCAAGGGCAGCGTTATGGAAATTATTTAGAACTTGAGCCGAGCAAAGCATATTTAGACAGCGCAGGTTTTAATGTGTTGCACCACTACTATCGCCCCGAAGGCAAACCGATTGAGCAGCAGCCCTGGCTAGCGATGGTCTCTCAACGACGCTGACTCTTATACAACTCAGAATTTAACGGTTGCTTTAACATGCCATCCAACCTATCCCATTGAGTTTGATCAAAAGCATCACCCAAGCCAAATCTAATATTTTGCGGATCTTCACGCAAACGAAAACTGCCAAATAAACGATCCCAAACCGATAACAAACTGGCGTAATTTGAGTCCGTTTCTTCTCTGATGTGAGAATGATGCACCCAATGAATACGTGGCGTAACAATAAATATTCGAAGCAGTTTATCTAGCTGATTTGGAATGGCGACATTGCTATGATGGAATAAAACAATGGGCAATAAAATCAATTCATACACCAGTAAGTGCCCAATAGACAAACCAATCAACGGCAAAATTAATAGTCGAGTTGCACTAGAATATAAAATTTCTACGGTATGAAATCGCACCGCCGAGCTCGCATCCATCGCCCCATCTGAATGATGCACCGCGTGGAAACGCCAAAAAAAGGGGACCAAGTGATTAATGCGGTGCCAGCAATATTGCCAGCAATCAAACAGTATTAGCCCAATAAACAACTCAATAATTGGCGGGAGCTCTATCCAATTAAGCACGCCAAATTGATGCTCTGCTGCCCAACTTGTCACCGTCAATACTAGCGCCGTAAATAAAAACCCCGCGATAACTGCGTTTATAACACCCAAAGCGATATTCGAACTATCGTGTTTTAACTTCCCGCCTTTTAAGTTAAACATTGGGTAAGCCGCTTCCAATATCCAAAGCAAGCCAAGCACCACTGCAATCAGAATAGGCTTCAGTAATGGGTCAATATCAAACATACGCTATGATAACCCATCAATAAAAAAAATCGCTGCCCAAAAATATAAAAGCTCTACAAATACAGCCTCGCCTATTCTCTGGGTTTTCTTGCTGATTATCGCTATTAGTCTATTGGCTTGGCGTTATTAGCCCGCTTGGCAAGTTCGAGTCGAACATGGCTAGCGTTTGCTTATGCTGCTGTAAATAGTGCGTCTGCTACTGCCGATAAAGCCATTGAGTTGTTACACGAACCTGACTTAAATTTTTTTCGCAAGAGACATTTTTTAATTAAATTTGTAAGGTTCTCTATTGTCACTAGGTCTTAAAGACAAGAGGGCAAGACTACTCTCTTACATACTTCAATTTTTCAAGGAGATCTACAATGAATGCATATAAATCAACAGGTATCGCACTAGCAATAGCTGCAGCGGCTATGATGGGCGCAACAGCGGCAACAGCAAGTCCCGATTCTAGCAAAAGCGCGTCTAAAATGGTTCACTGCTACGGCGTTAACAAATGTGGCGGGCACAACGACTGTAAAACGGCTTCCAATGCCTGCATGGGCAAAGCATCTTGCAAGGGCACTGGCTATGTAAAAGTATCAGAAAAAGCATGTGATGATATTGGTGGCAAAGTCGGCAAATAATCTGTCGTGTCTTATTGATAAGCCACTGCGATTTACATGATAAAGTCGCAGTGGTTTTATTTTTTTAAGCCTAACTTAAGTAATTAAACGCATGTCAAACGGCCGTCCTTTTCTTGGTTTTGGACTTGGTTTACGTACCGAGCACTACCAATATGTTATTGAAAAAAAACCTCAAGTTGATTGGTTTGAAATCATTTCCGAAAATTACATGGTGCCGGGCGGCAAACCACTCGCCAATTTAGATAAAATTCGCGCCGATTACCCGATGGTGATGCACGGCGTATCGATGTCTATTGGCAGTACAGACCCACTCAACATGCAGTACCTAAAAGACCTGAAAACGCTGATTCAGCGCGTAGAACCGTATTGGTATTCCGACCACTTATGCTGGACGCATGTTAAACAAACGAACAGCCACGACTTATTACCCCTACCGTATAACGAAGCGACCATTGCTCATATTGTTAATCGCATCAGCCAAGTACAAGACGTTATCGGCAGACCGATGCTAATTGAAAACTTATCCAGCTACGTGACCTATAACGAATCTGAAATGCCTGAATGGCAGTTCTTTAACGACATTGCTAAACGTTCCGGTTGTTACCTGTTACTCGACATTAATAATATTTTTGTTAGCGCAAACAATCATCACTTTGAACCAGTCGATTACATAAACGGTGTGGATATAGACAACGTAATGCAGTTCCACCTTGCCGGACATAGTTACCAAGGCGATATGATTATCGACACCCACGACCATGATGTATGCGACCCCGTTTGGGATTTATACGCCATCGCATTAAAGCGGTTTGGCGCCATTAGCACAATGATTGAACGAGACGATAATATCCCTGATTTCCCAGAATTAAGAGCGGAGTTGGCCATAGCAGAAAAGATTGCCGCCGACGTATTAACGCCCAATGAATTACTGATTTCAGGCCAACCTGTTTTGCAAGGAGTCGCATAATGTCTGCTCTACAAAAGCTACAGCATGAGTTTATGGATTACCTTCTAGGCTCCCCTTCGAACATTGCCAGCCACATTCAGTCCACGCCCACTTATTCGACAAAAGAACGACTCAACATCTACGCTTACGCCTACAAAGCTCGTTTAAAAGAAGCGATTGAAACCGATTACGAAAAACTTCACCGTTATTTGGGCGACGAACAGTTCGATCAATTACTGGAACGCTATGTAGATAAGTATCCTTCACAGCACACCAGTCTTCGGTACTTTAGCGCATCAATGGCTACCTTATTACGCGAAGAAGCGCCTTATAATGAGTTGCCCATCTTGGCAGAAATTGCCAACATAGAAGCCGCCTTTGCAGACAGTTTTGACGCAAAAGATGCCAAGCAAGCCACCCTAACCGAGTTAGCCGAACTACCGCCTAAAGCATGGGAGAGCCTAAGCTTTAACTTTCAGCCCTCTCTGCAACTATTACCGTTTATGTTTAATTCATTTGCCGTATGGAAAGCACTAGCCGATGAAGAGACACCACCTGATACAGAACAACATGAACACGCCAATGTATGGCTTATGTGGCGAGACATTGAGCTCATCAGTCGCTATCGCCCTTTATCAGCACCTGAGGCAGCCGCTCTTAATATAGCGGTAAAAGGCGACTCATTCCCCACCCTCTGTGAAGAGCTTCTCAACCATTTTGATGAAGATGAAACACCCATCAAAGCCATTGGATTTTTACAAACATGGATCCAAGAAGGGCTGATATCAGAGTTCAATCACGATTAGCAACCAGAAACAGCTTATGCCTATCGCGATTATTAATTGTTTCTCCATTTTTTTCTCCGCTAATTTCAATGTGCCGTACTGTCTACAATTAATACGACTTAACAAAGCCCAATCTGTTGACAATCAAGCCACCTATTTTTCAATCTGTACAACTGAGTACCTAAATGTTTGAGTCCAATACCGACAAAAACAATACTTATTCAGATTAAATTGACAACTGGATTAACTGGAGTAATCTTTCCTTAAATCCATATTGAAATATGGGTATCTTGAGCGTTCTAGTAGGAGGGACCCCAATGGATGTTTTTTTATCTCGGTTATCTTATTTAACCACTCAGCACGGGCTGGAAACGCTCGTTCAGTCCATATTATCCAAAAAACTTCACATCCCTCTGACTCAGGAAGCTGAACTGGTTCGTTGCAGCGTGCTAGAAATGCAAGATGGCAACGGTAACACCGAGTGTCATGGGTTATTAAAAATTACACCCGATACCGCAGCCCAATGGTTTATTAAAAACAGCTATGAAGCAAAAATGCACGGTAAGCGATTATTAGCACATAAGTATGTTATTCGTGATTCTAGCTGGAAACCGCCCTATGACAATGACAAAAGACGTTCAACTTTAAAGAAAACGATTAAACCCACTGAGCCTCAATTGATAACTGAGGACATGGATAAATTTAAAGTCGAATACAGATAACCTTTATCGTCACAAGCTTCCTTCAGGTAACCAGCCCCCTGCAGATTGAATAGGCGCTTGATTATTAACCTTACTCACCCACCCTACTAACACGTACTTTTTGTCTTCGTTTGAAATATTAGGTAACTGAACATGCCATTCACCAATTTTTGAAACGGATTGGCTAAGCCCTAAAACTACAAATTCTTGTGGTAACTCATGCCCGTTATTCTCCCCTGCCTTAACAGGCGTTTTAAAATCGAATCCCAAAACAACCACATTGAGCACTAACATTCATTTCTTTCCATTTTCGTATCTGGCATGAATATCATTTTCTTCCACATCCAAGCTAAGGACTTCAACGTTTTGTCAAAAAAGTTAAGACGTTATTGCGCCATTAAACCTTCTTATAAAGCTGCACACCTTTATCCTTAAATTCAGTCGCTTTTTCTGACATTCCTTTGGAAATAGCATCCTGTTCATTAAGACCTTGTGCAGCCGCATAATCTCTCACGTCTTGACTGATTTTCATCGAACAAAAATGCGGCCCACACATGGAGCAGAAATGCGCTACTTTGGCAGAGTCTTTCGGCAGGGTTTCGTCGTGGTATTCGCGCGCGCGGTCTGGGTCTAAACCTAGGTTAAATTGATCTTCCCAGCGGAATTCAAACCGTGCTTTTGATAAGGCATTGTCGCGAATTTGTGCGCCGGGGTGGCCTTTGGCTAAATCTGCTGCGTGTGCTGCAATTTTGTAGGTAATGATGCCAACACGTACGTCTTCTTTGTTCGGCAAGCCTAAATGTTCCTTTGGCGTGACGTAACAGAGCATTGCACAGCCAAACCAGCCAATCATCGCCGCGCCAATACCTGAGGTAATATGGTCGTAACCCGGTGCAATATCAGTGGTTAATGGGCCTAGCGTATAAAAAGGTGCTTCGTCACAACACTCCAATTGCTTGTCCATGTTTTCTTTAATCATGTGCATGGGCACGTGGCCTGGGCCTTCTATCATCGTTTGCACATCATGCTTCCAAGCGATTTTTGTTAGTTCACCCAACGTTTCCAATTCACCAAATTGCGCTTCGTCATTTGCATCAGCTAATGAGCCCGGGCGTAAGCCGTCGCCTAATGAAAACGATACATCGTAGGCCTTCATGATTTCGCAAATGTCTTCGAAATGCGTGTAAAGGAAGTTTTCTTTATGGTGTGCTAAACACCATTTCGCCATGATGGAACCACCACGAGAGACGATGCCTGTTGTTCTTTTTGCCGTCATCGGCACATAGCGCAGTAGTACACCAGCATGAATAGTGAAGTAATCCACGCCTTGTTCTGCTTGTTCGATAAGCGTGTCGCGGAAAATCTCCCACGTAAGGTTTTCTGCTTTGCCGTTTACCTTTTCTAGCGCTTGGTAAATAGGCACTGTGCCAATGGGCACAGGCGAGTTACGTAAAATCCACTCGCGTGTTTCGTGAATGTTTTTACCGGTAGATAAATCCATAATGGTGTCTGCACCCCAACGGATGCCCCAGACCATTTTGTCGACCTCTTCTTCAATGGACGAAGTAACGGCTGAGTTACCCAAATTACCGTTAATTTTTACTAAGAAGTTACGGCCAATAATCATCGGCTCTACTTCTGGGTGATTAATATTCGCGGGGATAATCGCTCTACCGCGGGCAATTTCATCTCGCACAAACTCAGGTGTTATATCGTCTGGAATACTCGCACCAAATGATTCACCCGGGTGCTGTCCTGCATTAATTTCAGAACGCTTCATATTCTCACGAATCGCGATGTATTCCATTTCTGGGGTGATAATGCCTTTTTTCGCGTAGTGCATTTGGCTTACGTTCGCACCCGCTTTCGCTTTACGTGGAGCTTGAATATGCTCAAACCGCAAACTGGCTAACTCTGGGTCACCTTGCCTTAATTGGCCAAATTTTGAGCTCGGGCCACCGAGCAATTCAGTGTCGTCTCGATCTAAAATCCACGGCGTTCGCACACTGGGCAAGCCTTTACGTAAGTTAATGGTTGCCGTTGGGTCGGTATACACACCAGAACAATCGTACACATACACATCGGGGTTTTTTTCTGCGCCAAAACTACTCGCCGTATCCTCTAAAGAGATTTTTCGCATCGGTACGTTAATATCGTCTCGCGAGCCTTTGATATACACTTTTTCTGAATTTGGTAAAGGCTCGATCGCCGCGGCTTCCATCGCTTCAGTTTTTTTCTGGAATTCTTTAGGTATTGCGCTCATGATGACCTCTTATCACATATATAATTACTATTTTAACCACGTCATATTAACACAGGCTGTTAAATTCAAACGAATGATAATAGCCCTTCGAACTACCGGACTTATATCAATTAACCCACTCATTTAACCGTCACCTTATGCAACATATTTCTCCTATTGAATTACAGGCATTACTTAAATCCAAAGATCCCACGCCTTTTTTATTGGACGTTAGGGAGCCCAATGAATATGAGTATTGCCACATTGAAGGAAGCCACTTATTGCCTATGCAGCAAATACCTAATCAGCTGGATACTTTGCCAAAAAGCGGCCTTATTATTACCATTTGCCATCACGGCATGCGTAGTCAACAAGTCGCTCAATTTCTTGAGCAAAACGGCTTTAAACAGATCGTGAATTTAAGTGGTGGCGTTCATGCTTGGGCGCACAGTATTGACAACGACATGCCAACCTACTGACCCAAATAATGAAAACGTTACCCGACTTATTGGATAAAAACCTAGCTGTTTTGTCAGTTGGCTTAAACCCGTCCCTTCCATCAGTCGACGCAGGTTTTTATTTTGCCAATCCTAGAAACCGTTTTTGGAAAGCCCTTAATGCCTGCAATGCATTTGACGAGCAACTTGAAGCCAGTTTAGAAAGTTGTCATCGCTTACATCAACAGTACCGCATTGGATTTACCGATTTAGTAAAAAGACCAACTGCCGGTTGCAAAGACCTAAACGCCAACGATTATCGTGCTGGCAGTCAACGTCTACAAGACCTAATAAATAAACTAAACCCGCGTGTTATCTGGTTTCATGGCAAGCTGACTTGCCAAAAATACGTGCAGTATAGCGACGATAAAAGCCGCGCTATTGATTGGGGTCTTCAGCATTGGGAAATTAACAAACATTCTGTGTTTGTAACACCAAACCCAAGCCCCGCAAATGCAGTATTTTCACTGTCCGATATTAGCGAAAGCTACCAACAACTCTTCCAGCACGCGTCGCAACTTTCAACATGCTAACTGTTATTCAACGTGTTTCTTACGCTAACGTTGTCGTTGACAGTAAAACAATAGGCGAAATAAAACAAGGCATTGTGGCCTTGCTCGCCATTGAAAAAGACGACGATGAAAAAGATGCTAAACAACTCATCGATCGCATATTGAATTACCGAATCTTTGCAGATGATAACGACAAAATGAACCTCAGCCTTCGTGATATCAATGGCGGCCTACTCCTCATTCCGCAATTTACATTAGCTGCAGATACGCAAAAAGGTACTCGACCCAGCTTTACAGCTGCTGCCTCACCCTCCATTGCCAGCCCTTTATTTGACTTCGTTATTCAATATGCAACCGAGCAATACAGTCAAATTGCCAGCGGCCAATTCGGTGCTGATATGCAAGTTAGCTTATGCAACGACGGCCCTGTTACGTTCACACTAACAAGCAATAACCGTCCTAATTAGACTCAATCCGCTAATCAGAATATGCTTATGTTGGTTTATGCCTTAATATATGTATTATGAAAATTGTTAAAACATTAGCTCAAACTCTTATCCTTTCAATAGCCCCATTAGTGGCTACGTCACAACCGCTGGATCTCCTTGCAACATACAAATTAGCGCTGCAACATGATGCAAAACTTCATGCGGCCTATAACCAACTACTCTCATCAAAAGAGATTACTCCACAAGCATTAGCTGCGTTACTTCCCTCTATTTCCGCATCGGCATCAACACGCGATGTACGTCAAGAAAGCGAAAGTAGCTTCTCTGGTGGCGGCAAAAGCACAGGGCAATTTCGCGATGAAAGTTTTTCTATTTCATTAAGGCAGCCGCTTTTTAATTGGGCTGATTTTACGCGTTATAGTCAAGCGAATAAACGCGTGTCAAAAGCTGAAACAGAATACCGTATAGCAGAACAGGCGTTGATTCTTCGTCTAACAGAACGTTATTTGAATACCCTTCAAGCCAAGGTGAATTTAGCTCTCGCAAACGACGATGTTACTGCGTTTAGCCGTCAATTAGATCAAGCCAAGGTGCGTTTCGACGTTGGCCTTATTGCCATTACGGATGTTCACGACGCGCAAGCACGTTATGACTTATCAATTGCCACGCAAATTGCTGCCCAAGACAGATTTTATTCAAGGCAGGATGCTTTGCAAGAAATAATTCAGACCGACAACTTTACACTAGTGCCCCTCACCAAATCCTTTCCTTTATCCACGCCTGTGCCCAATAACATTAAGGAATGGGAAAGCCTTGCTAACGCTCAAAATCTTGCCGTTAAAATGGCCAGAGATGACGTTGCCATCGCCAAAAAAGAAATTACCATTAACCAGTCTGGTCATTATCCAGTTATAGATATTGTTGCGTCACACAGTTACAACGAAACGGGTGGCGGCAGTTTTGGAACAGGCTTTAGAAACGAATCAGACAACGTTGGACTTGAATTAAACCTACCTCTTTTTGCTGGTGGGAAAACACACTCCCTAACAAAGCAAGCCGCTTTTAATCATCAAAAATCACTAGATACTCTGCAATCTATTCAGCGCACCACATTAAGAGAAACGCGCGATTTCTTTCGCGGCGTAACAACAAACATACGCCGTATTAAAGCCCTAGAACAAGCCATTATATCCAGCCAAAGTTCCTTAGAGGCAAGCGAGGTAGGCTTAGAAGTTGGTACACGCACTATTGTCGATGTGCTAGATGCTCAAAGAAATGTATCACGCGCAAAACTTCAGTTAACTGAAGCGAAAACAAATTACATATTAAACATTCTGAACTTAAAAAGTACCGTTGGCGCACTGTCTCAAAATGATATTGACGATATTAATCAATGGCTACGCCACGAATAAGGTTAAGGCTTACCGAATTTTTCACACCAAGCTAACATACCGCCGTCAAGGTTGTAGACGCGTTCAAACTGAAGCGCCATGGCAATACGCGACGCACGGGCCGACCGCCCACCACTTCGGCAGACGAACAAATACTTCTTAGTACGGTCTTTTTCTGTCAATTTTTTCTCTAAGTCATCTTGTAGGCATAGCAGTTCCGCACCCTTAATATGTCCAAGCTCACCGTTAAATTCTTCTGGGCGTCGCACATCAATAACCTCCATCCCAGCAATGTCATCACCTGGACGTACTTTAGTCATATTATGACCAGATATTTCCCCCATCACATCGGCCAGCAGCTCACTAATACTTTCTAGTTGAGCGTTAACCGTCTCGTTAATGGATTTAAAGTCTTGTTCCGCCATGTTCGCCGACGTAATTGAATTGGCCACTGCATTATCGATTTCAATCACTTCCACTTCAATTTCTGAAAACACCTGGCTGGTGTCTTCAACACTACTCACTAATTGTTTTATGTTATTGCTGATACCTTTAATAATACTATCAACCTGTGCGATTGCGGTGCTGACAGATTCATTAATTTCTACCGTACCTTTCTCGCTTTTTAAAGAAAGCGCTCGCATATGCTCCGCCACCACTGCGAAGCCTCGGCCATGCTCACCCGCTCTTGCGGCTTCAATAGATGCATTAAGTGCTAACAAATTAGCCTCACCGGATACATCACGAATCTGTGATGATTTTTCATGAATATCTGTAATGCAGTCTTGGATAGTTTCGAGAATTTTCATCGATTCCTTCCAAGTTTCTCCCATACCGGAAAGTTCATCCATTTTCATTTTACTAGCCTCGGCCGCTTGAGACATTTTCTTGCTAGAAGATTGAATCAACGGAAGTGTTTCAAAAGAATTTGTGACATTATCCGACGCGCTTTTCAATTCACCAGAGACCATTTCAACTGCGCGGCCAGCATCCAAAAACGCTTGATTAAATTTAGCCATACTACCCGATGCTTTTATTTTATTTGCTAAGTCAAACTGGCTAGACATCGCGTCTTTTTCTTCATATTTTTTCACAATTTGGGTCGTAAGCACTCCTACAAACTCCTCATGTTCTTTCGCCAGAGCTTCACTTTCTTTATTATGCTTATGCGTTGTCAGCAACCACGCACTCACAAAGCCCACAACCGTGGCAGCAACTAAATATCCAATTAACATTACATCCATAAAATCCCCTAGCTCTACAACACACGCCCTTTAGCGTTTAATAGTCCATTATTTTTCTAAGTATAGCCAACATGCTATAAATCACTTTAATTTTGTATGACGAACAGCGTCATCAATGGCTCTCTATTCACCTTACTTCATGTAACGGCAGGCCTCTGTAAGACTTTAGCTTTCTAATAAACTCATATCTTTCCAAGCCCATTTCTTAATGGCTACAATCGTGAAAAACCCAATAAGAACAAAACCACTGGCCATATATAGAGCAATATTATAACTGTTTGATTCTGCCGCTAAATAACCCGCTACCGTCGGTGCAATTATCTGAGGCACACCATAACTCATGGTCAACATACCCATTAATTTTGCAGGCTTTGTTGGGTAAAATCGGCCAGCCATCGTCAGCACAATACTAACAATCCCAACAAATGTAACGCCGTACAAGCTTGCACTTAACAAAGCAAACAATAATGTATCACCTAACACAGGCAAGCCAATACCAATGGCATGAATAAAATACGCTAACAATAAGGCATTTAAAATACCTATTTTTCTTGATATTAAGTCCCAAATAATACAGGCAGGTGCGGCACATAAACCTAAAATCAAAAAGGCCATCTCCCCTTGCCCCTGCATGGCGGGTTGGCTCTCTATAATAGCCACGATATAGGTCGCACTGATCACAAAACCAAAGCCCCCACAAAAATACACCAGCATCATTAGCCGCAAAAATAGTTGGCTCGGCGGTTTGTCCTTCAGCGTCTCCCCAGCTTTTGTTGTGCCTGAAACATTTGGCCTGGGCAGCCATCGCCAGGCGGGGATGATCAGCAGCATCCCAACAAAACCCATCAGCAACCACTGTTCCGACCAGCTAAGTTGGTTAGACCACCAAAGTAATGCCGCCACAAAAACGATACCTAAACCTATGCCGCTAAAGTGGATGCCCATTTCGCTTCGATAACCATGACGAATCAGCCAATTAAGCATTAACCCTGCACCCATTAGCAAACCCGCAGCGCTACTAAAACCAGCGACAAAACGCGATAGTCCCCATACCCAAGGATCATCTGATAGCCCCATCATAAACGTGGTGATAACCGCGAGTATTAAACCGGAGCGGTAAACCCTATCTTTAACCACCAAGCTACTGACCAAGGTAGCCGTTAAAGCACCCGACATGTAACCCATGTAGTTAATGGTAGCTAGCCAACCCGCGAATACCTTCGTTAGACCGGCTTGCTCAAACATAATAGGAATCATCGGCGTATAGGCAAAACGCCCAATACCCATGGTTAAAATCAAACAACAAATGCCTGACGTTAGAACTTTTATCCGATTAGTACTTGTACTCAATTAAGCAAGGTGTCGATACGTTCCGCAACTTTCGCCACTGCACCTTGGTTTTGTTCAACAAAGGCGCGTCCTGCAACGCCCATTTCATCTCGTTTTTCGGAATGCTCTAGAAGCCCAATCACCTGCTCTGCCAACTGCTCTTCATTGTCCACTTGAATAGCCGCTTTTAATGTTAATAAACGCTCGCTTATTTCAACGAAGTTATGCACATGCGGGCCAAAAATAACTGGCACCGATAACGCCGCCGCTTCCAACATATTGTGTCCGCCCACGGGCACAAAGCTGCCGCCAATAAAGGCTACATCCACGGTTGCGTAATACAGTTTCAATTCACCCAATGTATCAAGCAAAAACACATCCGTCGTCACCCGTGCCGATTTTTGCTCGCTACGCCGAGTAATTGAATAGCCGCGCTTTTCACATAATTTTGCAACGTCATTAAACCGCTCTGGGTGCCGTGGCACCAATACCAGCAGAGCATTAGGGCGCTGCTTTTTAACCACGGCAAACGCCGACAATACTTTGGTATCTTCACCATCATGCGTGCTGGCAGCCATCCAACTGGGCCGTTGCTGAAACCAATCTCGGCGAATGACTTCTGCGTGCTCTAATAAATGCGCCGGTAATGCCATATCAAACTTAATATTCCCGGGCACCGTTATTTTATTCTTATCCAAACCTAATGCGACAAACCTATCAGCACTGGGCTGAGTTTGTGCGCAAATATGCGTGATATTAGCCAACGTATCTTTCATTAGCGACCCTAAACGCCCGTAGCCTTTAGCTGACTTTTCAGACATGCGCGCATTAACAACAAGCGAGGGAACGCCATGGCGTTTAGCTTGATAAAACATGTTCGGCCAAATTTCTGTTTCTAAAATAATCGCAATCCTCGGTTTGAAAACACGGTAAAAGCGCCGCATCGCACCCGGGGTATCGTATGGTAAATACACGTGGTGAACCCGATGACCCAAAAACGCTTTAACACGTGCTGAACCCGTTGGCGTGGTCGTCGTCACCAAAATAGGTGTATCAGGGTACTGCTCCGCCACTCTCGTGATTAACGAAAAAGCAGCCTCCGCCTCACCCACCGAAACGGTATGAAACCAGATTACGCCGTGCGGCTGATCTTTTGGGTAAAAACCAAACCGCTCACCCCAGCGACTTAAATACGCAGATGATTTTCGCCCTCGCATCAATAGCCGTAATACGACTATTGGCGAAAACAAGTACAGCAGTGCTGAGTATGCTAAACGCATAGAAAAATTACTTATTGAGCCATTCCATATAACACGCCACACCTTCATCAACCGTCTTAAACGTATGGTTGCAACCAACTGCTCGCAATGCCGTTAAGTCTGCTTCGGTAAAGCTTTGGTAGTGGCCCACCAAGTGGTCTGGGAATGGAATATAGCTTAGCTCACCTTTTTGATGGTAATCCAACACACCTTTGGCCACGTCGTTAAACGGCTGGCTTTTTCCTGTTCCACAATTAAATATGCCTGACACGCCCGGGTTATCTAAAAACCACAAGTTCACATCAACCACATCGCCCACATACACAAAGTCACGCACTTGTTCGCCATCACCATAACCATCACAGCCTGCAAAAAGTTTAATCTCGCCTTTTTCCAACAGTTGATTATTTAAATGAAATGCTACACTCGCCATACTGCCCTTATGGTGTTCGCGCGGACCATACACATTGAAGTAACGTAAGCCGACGACTTGGCTTCTCATTTCTTGATGGTTTGATAATTTTTGTTTGCGCACATATTGATCAAACAAAAATTTAGAATAGCCGTACACGTTTAACGGTGCCTCGTTTGCCAAATCTTCTTTAAACACACTACCGCCACCGTATACCGATGCACTAGACGCATAAATAAACGGAATTTTATGTGTCTGGCAAAAGTGGAATAAGGTCTTGGAGTATTCGTAATTATTCTCCATCATGAACTGGCCATCCCACTCGGTTGTGGATGAGCAAGCCCCTTCGTGGAAAACCGCTTCAATCTTTACATCGTCTAAGTCACCACCCAACACACTGTCTAAAAAATCATCTTTATCCATGTAATCGGCAATACGCCCATCAACCAAGTTTTTAAACTTCGTGCCGTCGGTTAAATCATCCACCACCAGTATATCTTCAATACCTTTGGCATTTAAACCTTGCACAATGTTGCTGCCAATAAAGCCTGCGCCGCCTGTTACGATTATCATATTGTTACCTTTTCACTTCCGTATCACGGATATTTTTAATTAAATTGGTCGTTGAACAGCCGTCGACATAATCCAGCACATAGGTTGCACCGCCTGCTGCGGCAACACAGTCATGCCCTTCAATATCTTCTATGCTTTTATAGTCGCCGCCTTTGACCAAAACATCTGGCAGTATTCGACAAATATGCTCGCGTGGTGAGTCTTCCGAAAACGCACAAACCCAATCGACACACGCCAAAGCAGAAAGCATTTCCGCGCGTGTTTCCAGCGGATTGATGGGGCGCTCGGGGCCTTTCAGGCGGCCGACTGATGCATCGTCATTCACCAAAATAATTAATCTGTCGCCCATGTTTTTTGCTTGCTGTAAGTAACGCACGTGGCCGGGGTGCAAAATATCAAAACAGCCGTTAGTTAATACAATCTTTTCACCATTCACTCGCGCGGTGGTAATCGCCAGGTCCAATTCATTCGCCGTTACAAACCCTTTTGGCATGTCATCCAAGGTATGCAACGTTGCTTTTAGCTCTTGTTGACTAATGGTGGCTGTACCCAGCTTAGCCACCACTAAACCTGCGGCCTGATTGGCCAACACCGTTGCTTCTGAAAAACTTGACCCTGCTGCCAAGCATGCTGCCAAGGTTGAAATAACCGTATCGCCAGCGCCCGTTACATCAAACACTTCTTGAGCTTGCGTTGGTAAGTGTATTGGTGATTCATTCGGCTGCAATAAGGTCATCCCTTTTTCACCCCGTGTCACCAACAACGCTTCAAGTTGCAATTCCTTTAGTAGCGCTGAACCACGCGACACAACATCCTCGTCACTGTTGCAATCACCCACAACCGCTTGAAATTCACTCCAATTTGGGGTAATGAGTGTCGCACCACGGTACTTTTCGAAATCGCTACCTTTCGGATCAATCAGTACTTTTTTACCGGCCTTTTTCGCTTCAACAATCAATTGTTGTACCGGCGCCAAAGTTCCTTTGCCGTAATCGGACAAAATCACCACATCGTGCTTGCTTACGGTTTGAATGAAGCTTGCTAGAAGATTTTCCACCGGCAAATCATGGAAACCGTCTTCAAAATCTAAACGGATGAGTTGTTGGTGGCGACTTAAAACGCGCAACTTAGTAATCGTAGGCTGACCCGCCAACTGCTCAAACTCACAGCGCACATTGGCCTGCTCTAATTGGCTTTTTAGCGACGTTGCTGCATCATCATTGCCGGTATAGCCCATCACCGTAACCGATGAATCCAATGCCGCGATATTCAACGCCACATTACCTGCGCCGCCCGGTCGATCTTCCACCGCTTTTACATGCACCACTGGCACTGGCGCTTCGGGTGAAATGCGCGAAGTATTGCCCTGCCAGTTCCTATCAAGCATTAAGTCACCCACAACCAATACCGATGCTTGAGTAAAATCAGGTAATTTCATTTTTAAATTTTAAATTAAATAACGTGCTTATCATATCACGCACGGCTCAAAGCATAAAAAGCCTGCCGTAAATTTAGTAGATAATTTATAATCTTTCTAAACCACCATGAGGATAACTTGTTGAGCATTAAAATCTACCACAACCCACGTTGTAGCAAATCACGTCAAACGCTTCAGTTGCTTGAAGAAAAAGGTATTCAACCTGACATTATTGAATACTTAAAAGTCGCGCCTACTAAGGCTGAATTAGAGTCTGTTTTGAATTTATTGTCGTTGGGCCCGCGTGAATTAATGCGTAAAGGCGAGGCCATTTATAAAGAGCTTAACCTAAAAGACACCTCGTTAAACGATGAACAATTAATCGCTGCGATGCTTGAAAACCCTATTCTTATAGAGCGCCCTATCGTATTAGCGAATGACAAAGCGGCCATTGGCCGACCACCAGAAAGCGTATTGGATATTCTATAAATGACAACCAACGTACTCGTTTTATATTACAGCCGCCACGGCGCAACGGCACAAATGGCCAACCTTATTGCGCGCGGCGTTGAGGAAGTGGAGGGCGTACAGGCGAAAATTCGCACGGTACCGGCTATTTCTACCGTTTGCGAAACAACGGAAGAAGACATTCCTGCAGACGGTGCACTGTACGCCAGCCTAGATGATCTTAAAAACTGCGATGGCCTAGTGCTTGGCAGCCCAACTCGATTTGGCAACATGGCAGCACCGTTAAAATATTTTTTGGATGGCACCAGCAACCTTTGGCTATCGGGTGCGCTTATTGGTAAACCCGCAGCTGTTTTCACATCGACTAGCAGTATGCACGGCGGTCAAGAAACCACACTCACATCAATGATGCTACCGCTGTTACACCACGGCATGTTACTGGCAGGAATTCCTTATTCAGAAAGCGCATTATTAGAAACAAAAACGGGTGGTACGCCCTATGGAGCAAGTCACCTTGCTGGCGTGGATAACGCCCGCAAAATTGATGACCACGAATCCAAGTTATGTATCGCATTAGGCAAGCGCATCGCGACATTAGCTAAAAAATTGACCTAAACATGACATTACCCGGCGTAAAAGCAGCTTATTGGCTGCAACTACTCAGCTACCTATCTTTAATTGGCTATATAACGGCATGGATAACCTTTTTAGCACCACCAGAAACATTCCCTGTTGGGTTGATGCTTATTACCTGCGTTGTGCCGCTGTTATTACCCCTACTGGGCGTGCTTCATGGCCGTGACAAACCCGTTAATTGGGCAGCTTATTTAAGCTTGCTGTACTTTATTCACGGCGTTAGCGAAGTATTTGCTAGCCCAGACACTAGAATTCTAGGCATTATTGAAATCGTCATCAGCTTGACCGTTTTCTTCAGCGGCTCTCTATACATCCGTCACGTCAGCAAGCATTGATGCACCCACAACTTCCTTTGCCGTTTAATCTGCAAGACAACTTCACTTTTAATAATTTTATTTCTTCTGAAAATCAGCTTATCATTTCAGCGCTGAAAAATGCCGAGGAGCCCTTTGTTTTCTTATGGGGTGATAGCGGCACCGGCAAAACACACCTACTTCAAGCCCTCTGCCAAGAGCAGACAGAACACGGCAAAACCGCCGTTTACCTGCCCCTAAAAGAATTAATTATAATGTCTGCGCAACTTTTAGACGGCATGGATAAGCTGGACCTCGTCTGCCTAGATGACATTGAACTCATTAGTGAAAAAAGTGATTGGGAAGAAGCTGTTTTTAATTTATTCAATCAAGTAAAACACGCTGGCGGTCGCCTAATCGTCAGCTCAAAAAGCTCGCCTCAGCACGCGACCATACGTCTTAACGATTTAAAAAGCCGCCTGAACTCTGGTCTGCCATTAAACTTGGCTCCCTTAAGCGATGCCAATACTATTTTAGCGTTGCAAACACAGGCGCGAAAACTCGGCTTAGAACTTAATCAAGATACCGCCAATTACCTCATCACTCATTTCCCTAGAGACCTATCCTCACTGTGGGAGATATTAAACGCATTGGATAAAGCCAGCCTTTCCGCACAACGAAAGTTGACCGTTCCTTTTTTAAAAACCACGCTTTTATAAACGCTTATTAAGCTTGTATTCAGCCAATCGCCATACGATACTTCGTTCATTCATTACAGAAGTTGTTTATGTCTCATTTTAAAATAGTCGTATTATCCTGCGGCTTGCTCGCGTTTTCATCGTTTAGCCATGCAGGCTTTTTAGATTTCGTTAAAGATGTAGGCACCAGCAAGCTCAGCATACCCACGGTCACCTCTCAATTACCGAACAACGTAAGCAATGAGGAGTTGATTTCCGGGTTAAAGCAAGCCCTTGAAAAAGGCACAGCCATAGCCGTTGAAAACTTGGGTGTAAATGGCGGTTTTTTAAACCATGCCGATGTCAAAATCCCCATTCCATCTAGCTTGCAACCCATTGCCTCTTCTTTAGAAATGCTGGGGCAAAAAAATATCGTTGATAACTTCCAAACCACCTTAAACAAAGCCGCTGAAACTGCCGCACCAGAAGCGGCCGTCATTTTCTCATCGGTCATTCAACAAATGAGCATTGATGGTGCAGCTAACATACTGAATGGCGCCGATAACGCGGCAACCGAATACTTTAAACAGCACAGTTCATCGCAACTGGTTGAAAAGTTACTCCCTATCGTAAAACAAGCAACCGATAGCGCCGGTGTAACGGCCAGTTATAAACAACTCATCGCCAATTCCGGCTCATTAACCAGTTCACTGGGCAGTTTTTTAGGCCCTGGCTCTGAAACGCCTGATGTAGACTTAGATAACTTTGTCACGCAAAAGGCCATCGACGGACTCTTTTTACGCATTGCAGAACAAGAAAGGTTAATCCGTGAAAATCCAGCGGCTAGGACCACCGAGCTACTCAAGAAAGTATTCGCCCCTTAAACCACCACACTAAACGGAGAGATAAAAAATGGACAATTTACTACCAGAAGACATCGTCGTTCAACTTCAAGAATTACTGGCTGTATACGGCCTGAAAGTCATTGCCGCTTTAGCCATTTTCATTATCGGTAAAATGATTGCAAAAGCTGTTAAAGCCGGTATTGCAAAAGCCATGACCAAGGGAAAATCTGACCCTATTTTGGTTTCTTTTACCACCAACATGATTTACGCGGCCTTATTAGCGTTTGTTATTATCGCTGCGCTTGGTCAGCTCGGCATTCAAACCACCTCATTTATCGCCATTTTAGGTGCCGCGGGCTTAGCCATTGGTTTGGCACTGCAAGGCTCTTTATCTAACTTTGCAGCAGGCGTACTGATGATTATTTTTCGTCCCTTCAAACAAGGTGACTTTATCGAAGGCGCTGGCGTGTCAGGCATTGTAGAAGAAGTGCTCATTTTTAATACTGTTCTTAGAACCGGCGACAACAAAACCGTCATCATCCCAAATGATGGGCTAATGAGCGGCAACATTATCAATTATTCAACTAAGCCCACTCGTCGTTTAGATTTAGTCGTTGGCATTGGTTACGACGATGACATTAAAAAAGCGAAGAACATCCTAAATGAACTGATGGCAAACGATGAACGCATATTAAAAGACCCTGCACCAACACTTGGCTTGCTTGAGTTAGCAGACAGCAGTGTCAACTTTGCTGTACGCCCTTGGGTCAAATCAGCCGATTATTGGGGCGTACATTTTGATTTGCTTGAAAGCATAAAATTACGTTTTGATAGCGAAGGCATAAGCATCCCTTACCCTCAGCAAGATGTACACATTCAAAGCTCCTCTTGTGAGAAGTAAGTAAAACATCAATAAGAAGAAAGGGCTGGTTCTCAGCCCTTTTTTATTGCAACTGCATATTAGGCATAAGAATGCGTTGATTTTTGCTCATAACTTTACTATCGTGCAACACCGCTTTTTGAAGCGCTTAACCACCACTTAAACAATAAGGAATACTTTAATGGCACACGAATTACCTGCTCTACCTTATGCAATTGATGCATTGGAACCACATATTTCACAAGAAACTCTTGAGTTTCACCACGGCAAACATCACGCAAGCTACGTGACGAAACTTAACGGCATGATCGGCGGCACCGAATTCGAAAACTCTAGCCTTGAAGATATCGTTAAAAATTCTTCTGGCCCCGTTTTCAACAACGCAGCGCAAATCTGGAATCACACGTTTTACTGGAACTGTTTAACGCCAACCAGCACTGAGCCTGCAGGTGATTTATTGGCTGCTATCAATGACGCTTACGGCTCGGTTGATGCGTTTAAAGCAGAATTCACAGACAAATCAGTGAATTTATTTGGCGCTGGCTGGTGCTGGTTAGTTAAAAACGCTGGTGGTTCGCTTGAAATTGTTCAAACGTTCAATGCTGGCACACCGTTAACATCTGGCCAAACACCGTTATTAACATGCGATGTTTGGGAGCATGCTTACTACATCGATTGCCGTAACGCTCGTCCTGCTTATATGGACAAGTTTTGGGCATTAGTAAACTGGGGCTTTGTAGCGTCAAACCTATAAGTTTCACCACTAGCAATAAAATGGCGCCTAAGAAGGCGCCTTTTTATTGCTTATACGTACGTCTGCACTACGTTTCTGTATACAACTCACTATTTTTATATTGCTCACTTGCGTGACGTAATAAAACTAACAACACAGCCGCCACTGGCAGCGCTAATAAAACCCCGGTAAAACCAAACAGTTGCCCACCCGCCATGACTGCGAAAATAACAGCGACCGGATGTAAACCTATTTTATCGCCAACCAAAATAGGCGTTAACACAACGCTTTCTAAAATTTGAGCCACCGCAAAGACAGCTAATACGGCTAATAATCCACTGGCATCATGCAGCTGAAACACAGATGCCGCACACGCAAGCAACAAACCAATAATCAACCCTAAATACGGCACAAAGCTTACTACACCAGCGATCAAACCAATTAATAACGCAAACTCCAGATCTACCATACTCAACCCCACGCAGTAGACAATTGCTAAGCTGATCATGACCAACACTTGCCCTTTGAAAAAGGCTCCCAAAACAGTATCCACCTCTTGCGCAATAACACCTGCTTTCTTTTCAATTTTGCGCGGAAACGCGTCACGGATAGCAGCCATTAAGCCAGCCCAATCCCTTAACAAATAAAATGTAACCACAGGAATCAGCAACAAGTTTGCCAAGCCAGACAATAACGCCATACCTGATGAGGTCATTGAGCCTAATATCGATGCCACCACACTGCTGGCCCCGCCTGCATTATCTTGCAATGTTTGTTGTAATTTTTCAGCATCCATTTCGCCAAGCCCGCCTAATCTTCCTTGTAACCAAGGCAGTGCCGTCTCTTTTCCCCAGGCAATAATGGCGGGGATTTTGTCTATCAACGCTGCAATTTGCTGTTCAATGAGTGGTACTAAAACAATAACTGCGGCGCTTAAAGCCGAAAAAATAACTGCAAACACCAAACTGACGGCTAATGACCTTGGCCATTTATATTTTTCTAAACGTTGAACGAGAGGGTCTCCCAGATAGGCTAGTAAGGCGGCACTTAGAAACGGCATTAAAACAGGCGAAAGGAAGTAGATAATCCCAGCAAGCGCGATGAAAATAATTGTGTATTTATTAGCGTTGTTCATATTGTCCTTTCACTTTAATATTCCATGCTTTCATGCCCCAAACCCACAGATATTCTAAACCACTGATGGCCGTTGTGGCAGCAACTGAGTACAGCGCAAACTCAATCCACGTAGCCGATATATCCAGAAGCTGTTGACTAGAAATCAACATAACCAAATAAATAATTTGAAAGGTCGTGTTTAGCTTACTCGAAAAAGGCGGCTCACCATTAAACTCTTCCACCATAAAGTGATACGCCAGCGCGCCAAAGGCCACAAGCAAATCGCGTATTAAAATAATGGCGAACAACCACACAGGAATCAAATCAACCAACACACACACCCAAAAACAAGACACCAACAACAACTTGTCGGCAAGAGGGTCAAGAAAAGAACCCAATTGACTTGTCCAGTCGTAACGTTTTGCTAAAAAACCATCGAGCGCATCGGAGATACCAGCCACCACAAAAAAGATGAGTGCCAACGTATAGCTCTGATTCAACAACAAATAAACAATCGGCGCTACTAGCAGTATTCTCATCATACTAATTGCATTCGGAATGTCTTTTCTTGTCATCAATCTGCCTTGTAATACAGCCTTTGTTCAAACGATTGATTTGGGATGGACTGACTACTATTGCTGCTGGTGTTAATGGAATGGTGTGGATCCAATGTTGGCTGTAGCACATTATTAAACGCAATAATGCCTTTCAACACACTCATATCTCCCGTTATGCTTACCTTCAACGTTACGTTGTTATTTACCACCTGATTCCAATCAACTGTTTTCACTATATCCAATGACTGTAAATACTCGGTCACCTCAACAAACCTTGTTAAGTTTTGTACGCCGCTAATATGAATGGATAACGTATTTAACATCGTAATGCCCCGAGGCGCATAGACATTAGCTAGGTGTTCAGCGGTATCAGCAAGCATCGCAGGCAGAACACTCTCCACCCTCTCGGCGTATTCAAACCTCGCGTATTGGTCATTGGCGCTCATTAATGTCCAATTCAAGCGCCAACCAGTTTTGCCTTCACGCAGCAAACGCCCAAACATAACTTGCTTAGCGTTATAGCGTTCCGATGCACTTAATATATGATCCGAAAAGCCCGCCCAAACATCATTAAAACTAACAGCGCTTTGATCCTCAAGGTCAAATAAAGGCAACGTAATTGCCAACCCTGTTTCCGTCGCGGCCTGCTTTAATAAAGCGGCAAGCTCTTCCGATTCTGGGCCGACAACGTACTTTTTTACTCCATCATCCACGGCTAACCACACCAGCACATCTGGTCTATTAGCGCCCCATACAGGCACATCAAATTGTTGTAAAACTCGGTCTAGCGCCATTTTTTGAAAACGTACCGTCAGCCAATAACCCGGCTCGTCATCTTCCGTTGGTTTATATTGAAATTGCTCGACGTACGAGCCAACATTAGACAAGGCCGCTTGCAGGGGTGCGTTTTTGACCACGCTACGCCGCCCCGACACCTTTTGCACCACCTTGGTAATCGCAATACGAATAGCCACATTACGGGCAGCCTGCGATTGGTCGTCAACAGCAACCGTTGTTGAATACAAACCGTCAACCTGCACCGCATACAACGGCATGGGTGCGAATAAAACGAGCAACATAAAACCTAACAAATAACGCATTGATTCTCTCAAACAAACTTCTTAAACATGCGCTATAGCATAATATAGTTAGGCCTATTACTGCCAACAATTCGCTCAACTGTTATAATTCAACTTTTTATAACCGTATAAAACTGATTTTGAGCGATTCTAAAAGTGGCTTAAGCTACAAAGATGCTGGTGTGGATATTGATGCTGGCGCACAACTCGTCGAGCGGATTAAACCCATCGCGAAACGTACCGCCCGCCCCGGGGTAATGTCCGGCTTAGGTGGTTTTGGCTCTTTATTTGAACTGCCATTGGATCGTTATAAAAAACCCGTCCTTGTCTCCGGCACCGATGGCGTTGGCACCAAACTAAAGTTGGCTATGATGCTAAACAAGCATGACACCATTGGCATCGACTTAGTTGCCATGTGCGTGAATGACATTATCGTCACCGGCGCAGAACCGTTGTTCTTCCTCGACTATTACGCCACAGGCAAACTCAACCTTGATGTCGCCACCGATGTTATTTCAGGCATAGGCAAAGGTTGCGAACTTTCAGGCGCCGCATTGGTTGGCGGCGAAACCGCTGAAATGCCAGGCATGTACGAAGGTGAAGACTACGACTTAGCTGGTTTTAGCGTCGGCATTGTCGAAAAAGACAACATCATCGATGGCTCAAATGTTGCCGTCGGTGACGTGCTTATTGGTCTTGCCTCATCAGGCGCACATTCCAATGGCTATTCGTTAATTAGAAAAGTGATCGAGTTGCAAGACGACCTCAACCAAACCATTGATGGTCAACCGTTAGCTGACGCCTTGTTAGCACCCACACGCATTTACGTCAAAACACTGCTGGACCTTATCAGCAAACACCCCATACATGCGCTGGCACATATTACCGGCGGCGGTATCACAGAAAATTTACCACGCGTGTTGCCTGACAACACCGTTGCCAACGTAACGTTAGGCAGCTGGGAAACGCCTGCTTTGTTTGACTGGCTACAAGAGGAAGGCAATATCAGCGACGATGAAATGCTAAAAACATTTAACTGCGGTATTGGCATGGTCGTCTGCGTTGCCAAAGACAATGCCGATGCGGTGTTAAAACATCTGAATGATAACGGCGAAACCGCCTGCATCATTGGCGACATTGCCGCCGCACAAGGCGAACCCAAGGTTAATTACCAATAAAACGCAATGAGTAACGATTACCGCATTGTCGTTTTACTGTCAGGCTCTGGCACGACCCTGCAATCGATTATTGATTCTGACTTACCCCTAACATTAGCTGCCGTTATCAGCAATAAGGCCGATGTATTAGGCCTTAAACGCGCACAAGAAGCTCGAATTCCAACGCATGTTTTAGAGCACACCTCGTATGAATCACGTGAAGCGTTTGACCAAGAGCTAAAAAATATCATCGACGAGTACCAACCTGACTTGGTTGTACTGGCCGGTTTTATGCGCATTTTAAGCGGCCCCTTCGTTAATCACTATGCCGGCAAACTCCTCAATATCCACCCGTCTTTACTGCCAGCATACAAGGGTATGGATACCTATCGGCGCGTAATGGACGCAGGCGAACCATTACATGGCAGTAGCGTTCATTTTGTTAATTCACAGCTCGATGGCGGCCCCGTTATTTTACAGGCCCGCTTACCTATTTTGCCCAGCGACAGTGTAGAAAGCTTAAAACTCCGCATCAAAACCATAGAACACCTTATCTACCCCACTGCCATTAGCTGGCTGGCAGAAGGCCGTATCGAATTAAAAGACGACGACATCTACATGGATGGGCAAAACATGACCGGCCCCGTGGTCATGGATTATATGTAGAATAGGCCCATGCGCTTCTTCTTTAAAAAAACCGTCCTCGCTTTTTTTTCAGTATTCTTTCTTAGCTTTTCCGCGCTGTCCCTCGCTATCGAACATTCCATTCCCAATTTTACAGCGAAATATATACTCAACCATAACAGCATAGAAATAGGCCGCATCACATTAAGTGTTAAGGCCTTAGACGACCAGCAATACCAACTGGTTTCTGCAACTCAAACCAGTGGTTTATTAGCCTTTATCCGTGATGATGAGGTAGTTGAACGCAGTTTATTCGAATTAACAAAAAAGCACATTCGCCCCTTAGCCTACCAATACAAACAAACGATTGGCGATGATTTAAAAGACATTCGCCTCCAATTTGATTGGCAAAACTTAACCTTAACCAACACGGTAAAAGGCCGAGATTGGAGCATGCATATATCCGAAGGCGTATTAGATAAGGCGTTGATGCAGGTTGCACTGATGTTAGATCTACAGGAAGCAGAAAAAACTCTAAACTACCAAATTGCAGACGGCGGCAAACTCAAAGAGTACACATTCACACATCTAGGTACAGAAACCATCACTGTCGCTGGGCAACCATATGAAACGATAAAACTCGCGAGAAAAAAAGACGACAAGCCATTAATTACTTATTACTGGTGTGCAACTTCCTTGCATAATTTGCCGGTCCTACTGAAACGAGAAAAAACCTACGGCACCTTTGAGATGAGGCTTCTCAAAGTAAAATTTACAGCCGAAAAAATTAAGCCTTAGGCAGGGTTACGCCCGTTTGCCCTTGGTACTTTCCACCTCTGTCGGCGTAGGAGCTTTCGCAAACTTCATCCGCACCAAAAAACAAAAATTGCGCCACGCCTTCATTCGCATAAATTTTAGCTGGCAATGTTGTTGTATTAGAAAACTCCAACGTCACATGGCCTTCCCACTCTGGCTCAAGTGGCGTCACGTTCACAATAATACCGCAGCGCGCATACGTTGACTTACCCAAACAAATCGTTAACACATCGCGAGGGATCTTTAAGTATTCAACCGTTCTTGCTAATGCAAAAGAGTTGGGTGGAATAATACAAACGTCTGACTGCACATCTACAAAACTATTCTCATCAAAATTTTTCGGATCAACCACTGCCGAATTAATGTTCGTAAACACCTTAAACTCATTTGAACAGCGCACGTCGTAGCCATAACTTGACGTACCGTATGAAATAACACGCCCGCCATCAGACTCCCTCACTTGCCCTGGCTCAAAAGGTGAAATCATATCCTTCTGTTCCACCATTCGTCGAATCCAACCGTCTGACTTAATACCCATCTTTAATCCTATGCTTTTTATTTAATAACGATATTCGGAATTTTACCGCTAAAGTCTTTTGCTTTAGCCGACAATGATGCCGCTATTTGCCGGGCCATCCCTCTATAAATAACTGAAATTTGGCTATCAGGGTCTGCTGCTACCGTGGGCGTTCCACTGTCTGCACTCATACGAATAGACATATCCAATGGCAAGCCACCTAAAAAGTCTATGCCGTATTCTTTAGCCATAGCCTCACCGCCACCTTGTCCAAAGATTGCCTCTTCATGCTGGCAATTGGAACAAATATGCAGGCTCATGTTTTCAATTAAACCTACAACAGGGATATCAACTTTCTCGAACATTTTCAGCCCTTTCTTTGCATCAATTAACGCAATATCTTGGGGTGTCGTCACAATCACCGAACCTGTCACCGGCACTGTTTGCGCCAAGGTTAAGTGGATATCTCCCGTGCCCGGTGGCATATCAATAATCAGGTAATCCAAATCATCCCAATTCGTATCGTTTAATAACTGGCCTAACGCTTGCGTCACCATCGGGCCACGTAAAATCATTGGGGTATCTTCATCCACCAAAAAACCCACAGACATCACTTGAAGCCCATGCCCTTCCATTGGCTCAATGGTTCTGCCATCTGGTGAACCCGGGCGACCTTTAATACCCAACATAGTCGGTTGGCTAGGGCCGTAAATATCCGCATCCAAAATACCAACACGCGCACCTTCTGCATGTAGCGCCAAGGCTAAATTAACAGACGTCGTTGACTTGCCCACACCACCTTTACCAGACGCTACGGCAATCATATTCTTAACGCCCTTCATTAGCTTCACGCCTTTTTGTACGGTATGCGGCTTTATCTCCCAGCCAATGGTTATATCCGCACTATTAATGCCCTCAAGCGTTTTAAAGTGTTCGCTAATATCCGCCGCCAATTGTTTCTGGATGCCCGCTGCGGGATAACCAATCACTATTTCTGCTGATAGCGCACCATTCACCAAGGTTAAATTCTTTAGTGCTTTGCTAGGTATGCCCTTGCCTGTTAGCGTGTCGGTAAAGCCTTTTAAATGCTGCCCTAGGTCAGCAACCGATAACTCACTCATTTTCGCTCCGAAAACCAATTCAATAAAACGAGTTATTTTATACGTTTCTTATTGGCTTTGGTTAACTTTAGGCCGCCCACCGACATTGCCATATATTCAAAAAACTACACATAATTGAGCTAATTTAGTACTATCAACCAACTATTATTTCTTACTTTATCAACCTAGCAAGGAGCTAAAATGAACATTATCAAAAAAATCACTTTCACCGCGTTAACTGCAGCCTTTATGTTGACCCTATCTGCCTGCTCACCAGAAGTCGGTAGCGATCAATGGTGTAGCGATATGAAAGCAAAAATCGCCAATCTTATAGCGAGTAAGTAATCACCTACTTACTCGCTTTTTTGTTTAGCTTTCTAACGCTCTGAATTGATATGGAATTTATGGGACAATATCGCCCATAAACCAACCTCTTACAGCAGCGCAATATTTTATAACGCGCCCCCAATACGACTATGTCAAAAGAAATCAGAAAAATCCTCGTTACTAGCGCTCTGCCGTACGCCAACGGCCCTATTCATATTGGTCATTTAGTCGAGTATATCCAAACCGACATTTGGGTGCGCTTTCAAAAGCAAAGCGGTCATAGCTGTCATTATGTTTGCGCTGATGATGCACACGGCACACCGATTATGCTTCGCGCACAGCAAGAAGGTATTACGCCGGAAAAGCTCATTGCCGACACTTGGACACAACATAATGCCGATTTCGCCGAATTTAACGTATCTTTTGATAATTTCTACAGCACCCACTCAGATGAGACACGTGAATATGCTGAACTGATTTACAATCGCTTGAACGAGCAAGGTCACATCCACAGAAAAACCATTACGCAAGCTTATGACCCTGTTAAAGAAATGTTCTTACCCGACCGCTTTATTAAAGGTGAATGCCCAAAGTGCCATGCAAAAGATCAATACGGTGATAACTGCGAAGTATGCAGCGCTACCTATTCACCCACCGACTTAATCAATGCGGTTTCTGCTGTGTCTGGCGAAACGCCTATCGAAAAGGATTCAGAGCACTACTTCTTTAAGCTGACTGATTTTGAAGCGATGCTAAAAGAGTGGACTCGCTCAGGCCATTTGCAAGACCAAGTCGCGAATAAGCTCAACGAATGGTTTGAAACAGGCCTTCAAGATTGGGATATCTCCCGCGATGCACCGTATTTTGGTTTTGAAATCCCCAACGCACCGGGTAAATTCTTTTACGTATGGTTAGATGCACCCGTTGGTTACATGGGAAGCTTCAAAAACTTATGTGATAAGACCGATTTAAACTTTGACGAATATTGGAATAAAGACAGCAAAACAGAGCTGTACCATTTTATCGGTAAAGACATTGTCTATTTCCACGCGCTATTTTGGCCTGCCATGTTAACGGGCGCTGGCTTTAGAACACCCACCGCGATTTTCTCGCATGGCTTCTTAACCGTAAATGGCGAAAAGATGTCTAAATCACGCGGTACGTTCATTAAAGCGCGCACCTATCTAGATCACCTAAACCCTGAATATTTGCGTTATTACTTCGCCGCAAAACTCAGCAGTCGCGTAGAAGATATAGACCTTAATTTTGAAGATTTCAGCCAACGCGTCAATACCGACCTGGTGAACAAAGTAGTCAATATCGCCAGCCGTTGTAGTGGCTTTATAAAAAAACGTTTCGATGGAAAACTCTCGTCTGAATGCGCAGAGCCTGCGTTATTTCAAGAGTTTATAGATGCCAACAGCAATATTGCCGAACTGTACGAGTCACGCGAATGTGGCAAAGCCATGCGCACCATTTCTGCATTAGCTGATAAAGCGAACCAATACATAGACGACAAACAACCGTGGATTGTTGCCAAACAAGAAGGCAGTGATGAAGAATTACACGCCATCTGTAGCGTAGGCATTAACCTGTTTTACGTTATTGCCGCGTACTTAAAGCCCGTTGTTCCGCAAATGGTTGAAAAAGCCGAGAGCTTCTTAAACGTAGATTCACTGCCTTGGCCAAGCGAACTATCGCCATTACTCGATCACACCGTTAACAAGTTCAAACCTTTATTAACACGTGTAGATGCCGACAAACTCGCCGCAATGATTGACGCCTCTAAAGAAACCCTTCAAGTAACAAAATCAGCGCCAAGCAAGAAAGCTAAAGCGAAGAAACCAGCCCAAGCCGATGAAAAATTGGACATGATTGAATTTGAAGATTTTGCAAAAATAGACCTGCGAGTCGCGCTGATAGAAAAAGCCGAGCATGTGGAAGGCGCGGACAAGCTACTAAAACTCACTCTCAATATAGGCGACGAAAGTAAACAAGTTTTTGCCGGCATCAAATCAGCCTATCAGCCCGAACAACTTGAAGGCCGCCTTACCGTTATGGTCGCCAACTTAGCGCCACGAAAAATGCGCTTTGGCCTATCTGAAGGCATGGTGTTAGCAGCTGGGCCGGGCGGGAAAGACATCTGGTTGCTATCACCAGATGATGGTGCAAAAGCGGGCATGAAAATAAAATAAAAAACGCCTAAAGCTCGGCGCTTGCTTTCACACAGTTTCTACCGCCTTCTTTAGCTTCATACAATGCTTCGTCTGCTCTTTGCACAAGTTGCCTTAAAACCTGTTCACCTTGGTACGCAGCAACGCCTATACTGACAGTAATAGGTATGGATAGCTTGTCACTTTCAAAATGCGACTGCTCGATATTTTTCCGAATTTTTTCTGCTAACTCCATCGCGCCAGCTGTAATCCCCCCAGTAAAAACCTACTACAAAATTTAGTTTGCATTAGCGTCTAATGGCCTAAATTTAATAATCAGTAAAGGCAATAACGTCATATTGGCAAGCAAGGCTGCCACCATAGAGAAGCCGGTTAACAAGCCGAAATAGATCGTCGGTATAAAGTTAGAAAACGCCAAAATAGAGAACCCCAACGTGATGGTGAGTGATGTGTAATACATGGCTCTGCCAATGGTAATGTGGCTACGCCTAGCGGCAACCCAGTAGTCATTGCTTATGCTGTACTCATCTCTAAAGCGATGAACGTAGTGAATGCTGTTATCGACGGCTATCCCTATGCAAATGGCGGCAATGGTTATGGTCATCATATCCAGTGGAATATTAAGCCAGCCCATAATACCAAGCACCGAGATGGCTGCAATCATATTGGGAACAATGGCGATAACGGCTAATCGCAAGTTTTGAAAAAGCGTTGCGAGCATCAGCATAATGGCGATAAAGACGACGCCTAAGGTCAAAATTTGCGACTGGAAAAGACTTTGCAACATATTATTATAGAGCACGACCATGCCAGTTAAATGAATCTGTTCGTCTTCTAAACCTAGGTCGTTTACTAGGTCATGTCTGATTTTTGCGAGCAACGGACCCCGTTTAAGCGAAGCATCTGATTCAAACACGCGAATACTGAAGCGTAATTGATTACCGTCTTCTGACATGTACGGCCCAATAAGCGACTCTTTTATTTCTTCTGGTAACTTCTTGTACAAAATAGCCAACTCGAAATCTTGCGTTAGAATTTCTTTGTTAAGGCTTTCTAAGATGCGCATCGTTGTGGCAATTGAAATGACTTTTCCGCTCTCATCAAGGTTATCAAGGTAGTCATGAATTTCTAATGTCTTTTGCAACATCTCGCTATTAAACCAATAGCTTGACCCCGTTATCCCTATCTCGCTCTCATCACCAAATTCATCTTCGTAATAGTCATCTTCGTAGTATTCAAAGTCTGCCTCCGTTTCTTCTTCGTCTTCCTCTACTAGAAAGAAAGAAGCCGGCGCGTCAATGACTACATCTAAAGGCGTTGTTCCACCTAATTTTCTATCTATCAACTCCATGCCCTGATAGATCTCTGTTGTATCTTTGTAGTAATCGATAAAGCGGTTTTCGACGGTTAACATTGTCGTTCCCCAAACGCTCATCAGAGCGAGAGCGAAAAACATGGCGATTATCCTGCCACCGTATTGCTCATTTTTACGCGCTAAGAAATTTGTAATGGCTTCGGTGAAATCGTGATCCTCTACAGGCTTCTCTTTCTCAAGTAAAACCAGCGCCGCAGGAAAAATAGTGAAGCTAATAATTTGCGCAATGGTGACGCCAATGACCATAATCCAACCAAAATCAATCACTGGCCGAATACCACTGACAAGCAATGAACCAAAGGCCACCATGGTGGTGATAGAGGTATAAAAACAAGGAATAAATTTACTTTTAACTGTTTCTAGAATCAGTTCTCGTTGGCTGCTATCTGAGCCGCCACTTAGTAGTTCTCTGTATCGCACAATTAAATGCACCAGCAACGACAGCGTAAGGATAAGCAATAACGAAACAAAGTTTGATGAGACAACGGTAACGGGCCAATTTAGGAGACCCAACATGCCAATCATACTGAAGCCAGACACCGCGCACGTAACCATTGAAAGAATTACCCAGCGTGGACGCCTAAAAATAACCGTCAGGATAATAATTAAAAGAAGAAAGACACCCGTGCCGAATGTCGTCAAGTCATGCCGAACAAACTCAATTGAATCGCTTGCAATCATCGGCACACCACCAAGAAACATGCTCGCTGCTTGCCTGTGCTCATCCATTATTTCGCGCACCGTTACAATAATATCTCTCAGTCCCGCCTGTAATGAGGTGTTATATGCATCTAATTCATTTGACGTTTTTTGTAATAACTGCGCATCCCCTAAAGAAAGCTCTCCCTCAAGCTGCTTAGCACGCAGAACATTTCGTTGATCGAGCAAACGCCGCCCTGTTTCATCTTTCTTAAAATTAATTTGCATCGCGGTCGTTGTGCCATCGGCACTGACCAATAGGTTCCGGTAAAGCGGGCTAGAGAGAAACTCTTTTTTCGCCAATTCACGGTCAACGTCAGGGCTTTCCAGAGTAATAACCCCTTGGCTTAACTCAAGCAGCGTCACCGGCGGACTTTTGATGAGTGGCACATCTAAGATAGAGACCACAGAAGCAACTCCCTCCACTTTTTCTAGCTTGGAACGTAGCAACTTCAAATCTTGTAACACTGCATCAGAGAAAATATCCGCTTCTGGTGTATACGTAATAATTAAGCTATCGTCCGAACCGTAGATTGCTTTGATCGAGCGATAGTATTTGAGCGACAGGTCATTCTCCAATACCAAGGTATCGGCTGAAGCATCCAACCTGAAATTATGCGTGTACATGCCTAACCCCGCGACTAAAAGCCCTGTGATCAGCAATGTGAAAATAGGGTGACCCAATATGATGCGGTTATATGCTTCTAGAAATTTTGATGCCATAGTTCTAATCGTCCGTTAATCAAATGTACGTGGCCGCTATTTCCATTATTTAAGCCACTTAAAACGCGAAAAGTTATCATACCGTTTTTCAGCAATTCGATACACGAATTTCTTCCATCAGCAGCCGCGTTTGTAGAGCATAATCATCATCACGTTTTTGCCAAAACACAAGCGACATGTTTTGTAAAATGACGCGCAAATTGCGCTGTCGACATAAAGCCTCTAGCCTAATCAATTCACATATAAAATTATGAAATTTTCGAAATTTAAACAAAAGGAATAATGAAATAGTTTTTTATTCCTTTTAGGAATATAATGGCAGTCTAATCAGCCTGCAAAACACATCTCAACGGTATACAAATCAAGGCTTAACAAGCCAATTAATATTATTGGCGTTATACTAACCGCTACTTTTATAAATCTGCTTAGCGCTGCTTTTTAAACACTATGTCCAACTATTTACTCATCCTTGTTAGCACCATACTGGTTAATAACTTTGTATTGGTGAAATTTCTTGGCTTGTGCCCTTTTATGGGCGTTTCAAACAAGCTAGAAACGGCTATGGGCATGGGTTTAGCGACTACGTTTGTTTTAACGTTGGCGTCTATTTGTAGCTACTTGGCTAATCAATACTTACTGGCGCCGCTTGGTTTAGAGTATTTACGCACCATTACCTTTATTGTGGTGATTGCGGTCGTCGTACAAATGACCGAAGCAATTGTACATAAAACCAGCCCGTTGCTATATCAGGTATTGGGCATTTATTTACCGTTAATCACCACGAATTGCGCGGTCTTAGGCGTCGCTTTGTTGAATGTTCAAGAAGATAACGGATTCATTGAATCGGCGCTGTATGGGTTTGGCGCGGCACTTGGTTTCTCTTTAGTGTTGGTGCTGTTTTCCACCATACGCGAACGCATTACCGTGTCTGACGTACCCGAGCCGTTTAAAGGCAACGCCATTGCGTTAATTACGGCGGGTTTAATGTCTGTCGCGTTTATGGGTTTTTCTGGCTTGGTGAAGTTTTAAGCTATGTCTATTTTCGCGCTTATTGTGCTCTTTACGGGCCTCGGTATCCTTTTAGGGTATGCCGCCATTCGCTTTAAAGTTGAAGGCGACCCGATTGTTGATCAAATTGACGCCGTGTTGCCACAAACTCAATGTGGGCAATGTAACTTCCCCGGCTGCCGACCTTATGCACAAGCCATCGCTAATGGCGAAGCCGATATTAACCAGTGCCCGCCAGGCGGCGAAGCAGGCATTGCCGCATTGGCTGACTTATTGGGCGTAGAAGTAAAACCATTAAACGAAGATAACGGCGTTGAGGAAGCAACGCTGGTGGCCGTTATCGACGAAGAGGTTTGTATTGGTTGCAAGCTATGCATACAAGCTTGCCCAGTTGATGCGATATTGGGCGCACCCAAACACATGCATACCGTGATTGAGTCTGAGTGCACGGGCTGCGACTTGTGCCTTCCACCTTGCCCTGTCGAATGCATCACCATGGAGCCTATCGCTAAAACGTTGGGTTTATGGCAATGGGAAAAGCCCGATGTGTCACAAAACAGGAAAGCGTCATGAGATTATGGCGCTTTAATGGCGGGCTGCCGTCACTGGCCGAGCACAAAAATGAGTCGGTTAATTTACCGATTGAAATTGCCCCCGTACCCGCACAGCTTATTTACCCCTTACGACAACACATTGGCAACGCCGCAACGCCGCTTGTCAACGTTGGCGACAAAGTCTTGCGCGGCCAAAAAATTGCAGATGCCCAAGGTCTTATTAGCGCACCCATTCATGCCAGTAGCTCGGGCACGGTGACCAGCCTTGCCGACCACCTTATTCCTCACCCATCAGGGTTTTCCGCGCCCTCCATTACCATTCAAACCGATGGCCTGGATGACGAAGTAAGCCACACGCCCTGTGCTGATTTTCGACAGCTGTCCGTTTCTGAGTTGGTTGCTATCATTCGAGAAGCTGGCATTGTCGGCTTAGGTGGCGCAGCGTTTCCTACTGCTATTAAATTAGACAACCAAAGCAAATCACGCCACATTGACACCTTAATTTTAAACGGCGCTGAGTGCGAACCTTATATCTCATGCGACGACCGCTTATTAAAAGAACGCGCTGATCGCGTGCTGGCAGGCGTTGAAGTGCTCCTACATATGCTGGGCGCAAAACGGGCTATTCTTGCGATTGAAGATAACGTAGCCGATACCTTTTCATCCATTCAGGCCGTTATCAGCAAGAATGGCAACGCTAATATTACCGGCGTGCAGATTCCTACTATTTACCCGACGGGCGGTGAAAAACAGCTGATTAAAACACTCACGGGGAAAGAAGTTCCTAGCGGCGAAATTCCCGCCGACATTGGCATTGTGTCTATTAACGTTGGCACCGTACACGCAGTTCAACAAGCGGTTATTGAAGGCAAGCCGCTAACCTCTAGAATTGTGACGGTTACCGGCGAAGGGGTTAAAACCCCTCGCAATCTTGAAGTTCGCATTGGCACGCCCATTAGCACCTTGGTTGAGATGTGCAACGGTTACACCCAGTTTGCCGACCGGCTGATTATGGGCGGCCCAATGATGGGCTTTGCTTTGCTTAACGATGAAATACCCATGGTAAAAGCGACCAACTGTATTTTGGTGGCTAGCAAGCACGAAGCGATTACCGAAAAACAAGCCATGCCTTGCATCCGCTGCGGCCTATGCGCCAGCGCTTGCCCAGCTAATTTGCTACCTCAACAACTCTACTGGTTCAGCAAATCTGAGCAACTAGAAAAAGCCGAAAAACTGAACTTATTCGACTGCATAGAGTGCGGCTGCTGCGATGTGGTATGTCCAAGCCATATCCCATTGGTACAACATTTCCGTTATGCTAAAAGCGCGTTAAAGGTACAAAACCATGAAAAACATTTGTCCGACGTGGCGCGTGAACGGTTTGAAGCGCGTGAAACGCGAATCGCTAGAGACAAAGCTGAGCGCGCCGAACGCTCGCGCAAGAAAAAAGCCGCGTTAAAAAACAAACCCGCGAAAGTAGAAATTGATGCGGCAATTACCCGTTCAAAAGAGAAAAAGCAACGTTCGACAGAAGGTGAGAATTAAACCGTGCATTTTTTAACCTCCAACGCGCCTTTTATCGCACCCCAAAACAGCATCCAAAAGATGATGCTCTGGGTTCTGCTCGCCCTAGTACCTGGCATTATCACGATGATTTGGCAGTTTGGTTTTGGCGTGCTATTCAATATCATTATTTGCGTTTCAACCGCCGTGCTCGCAGAAGTGCTTATGCTGTACCTGCGTGGCCGACCCATTTTGCCTTTTGTTAGCGATTTAAGCGCCGTGGTAACCGGACTGCTACTAGCACTCGCGCTACCCACACTCGCCCCGTGGTGGATTCCATTTATCGGTGCGATTATCGCTATCGTCATCGCTAAACATTTATATGGTGGTCTCGGCTACAACCCGTTTAACCCAGCAATGATTGCTTTTGCGGTGTTGATGGTATCGTTCCCCAAAAGCATGACGGTTTGGACATTACCTTACTCATTACTACCCAACGGCTCACATTTTTCCGACGTATTATCTTTCGTTTTTGGCTCACCACCCGCAAAAGAAGTGATTGACGCGATGACCGCCGCCACGCCACTGGATGAAATGAAAACCCAATTGGGCTTGAGTCAAACGGTATCTGAAATTCGTTCTGCGTCTATTTTCGGCAGCATGTCTGGCACCGGTTGGCAGTGGGTATCTATTGCTTATTTATTCGGCGGCTTGTTATTATTGTTCAAAAAAGTTATCAGCTGGCACATACCCCTCGGCGTACTCGCTGGCCTGTTCGTTATGAGCTTAGCTTTTTACCTTTTCGAACCCGGCGTATCACCATCGCCCACTTTCCACCTATTAAGCGGTGGCGCAATGCTCGGCGCGTTCTTTATTGCCACCGACCCAGTTACTGCCGCCACGACATTAAAAGGCCGGTTTATATATGGCGTGCTGATTGGTGCCTTAACCTATATTATCCGCACGTGGGCCGGCTACCCTGAGGGCATTGCCTTTGCCGTTATTTTAATTAACATGGCCGTGCCGCTCATTGACCATTACACTCAACCGCGCGTGTACGGACACAAATAAGATGGCTGACAATACATCATTCATGATAAAAGCCGGCTGGGTACTGGGGCTATTCTCGCTGGTTGGCATTGGGCTTGTTTCCATCACCCATTCGCTTACGCACGAGAAAATTGCCGAAAACGAACGCCTCTTCGTACTAAAGAATTTACGCGAACTGGTGCCCGATAACTTACACGATAACGATTTATTAGCTGACACGCTCGTCGTCTCAGACGATAATTTTTTTGGCAAAAATACCAACGTTACAATTTACCGCGCGACAAAAGATAATCAGCTGATCGCCGTTATTGCCACCCCCACCGCGCCCGATGGCTACAGCGGTTCGATAAAACTACTAGTTGCGATTAAGGAAAACGGTGAACTATTAGGTGTTCGAGCCGTCTCACACCATGAAACACCAGGTTTAGGTGACGCCATTGATACCAATAAAAGCGATTGGGTTTATGACTTTACTGGCCGCACATTAAACAACCCAAGCGTAAAGTACTGGAGAGTAAAGCGCGATGGTGGGGAGTTTGACCAGTTTACTGGCGCGACCATTACACCGCGAGCGGTCGTCAAAGCCGTGTTAAAAACATTACAATACTACCAAGCGAATAAAGCCAGCTTAACAACAGCCTTAAAAGTAGCCAATGAATAGTTACACACACATTTTAAAAAATGGCCTTTGGACTAACAACCAAGCCTTTGTTGCGCTATTAGGTTTGTGCCCCTTATTAGCCGTCAGCAATACCGTTATTAACGGTTTGGGGCTGGGAATAGCCACCACCATCACGCTGATATTATCGAACACCATCGTCTCTACTATTCGCCATCAAGTCGGCAGTGAAATTCGATTACCCGTGTTTGTGTTGATAATTGCATCGATTGTGACGGCAATTGAACTGATAATGAATGCTTTTTTCTACGAGCTGTATTTAATACTGGGTATTTTTATTCCGCTGATTGTCACCAACTGCGCCATTATTGGCCGCGCCGAAGCGTTTGCCTCGAAAAATCCGATAGGCGAATCTGCGGTTGACGGCTTAGCGATGGGGCTTGGTTTTACCGCCGCGCTGGTTATTTTAGGCGCAATACGTGAAATACTCGGCTCTGGTACGTTGTTTGCCAATGCGCATTTAATGTTTGGCGAAGCCGCTAGAGACATGACCCTTCACGTCATCAGCGACTACGAAGGTTTCTTATTAGCCATCTTACCGCCCGGTGCTTTTATTGGCTTGGGCTTATTAATCGCACTGAAAAATGTTATCGACAAGCGATTGGCCAAACCCGTCGAGCAAGTTATCACGGTTACTTTAGAGCCAAAAAAGGCTTAATTACAATCTTTTGAGCAGCATTACTAACTCATTCGAATCGTTAGCTTACAAGCCAAAGTCCGTCTTGCTTTTTGTCGTCAGCTCCATCGTTGCGCACCTACTGTTTGCTGCATTCATCTATAAAACGGGTATTTTTTCTACCGAAGACATTGATAGCATACCGAGCAAAACCATCAGTATTGCATTAACGGAAGCGACGCCTATTCAACCACCACAACCGGTTGAACCGCCCAAGCCTAAAACAGTCGAAAAAAAGCGCATCATCACGCAAGCACCGTCACCGAAAAAAGTATACAAAAAACCTGACACCGTTAAAAAAACGCCAAAACCATTACCGCCAGTGGTTAAAAAGCAGGCCACCTCATCACCACTGCCTTCGCCTGTTAAACAGCCTGCGTTTTTTTCATCGCCACAACCCACCTATCAACCCAAGCCAAAGTACCCCGCCATTGCTAGGCGCCGCGGCATTCAAGGCGTGGTTCTTTTTGAAATTTCGGTTGCTAACAACGGCCATGTCAACAACGCGATTATTATTCAATCGTCCGGTTCTTCTGCGCTAGATCGAGCCGCTGCCAAAGCAATTAAAACGTGGCAATTCCCAGCCAGCAAGTTCAACTCGCTAACGCCGTTTAAACAACGAATTGAATTCCGGCTAAACGGTTATTAGGTCCAGGCTTGCCACACAGGATCACAGTTTTTTGGAAACGTTGCCATCGAGCCAACATCACTCCATTGGCTTACCTGATGAAAATCTGAACCACACGAGCCCAACAAGCCTTTTTCCCGACACAGTTGAGCAAGTTGCCCCGTGTCATTATTACTTTGCTGGCCAGACACCACCTCCATTCCGCGCCCGCCTGCTTCAATAAAGTCGTCTAAAAACAGCCTTAGCTTGGTTCTCGTCATTTTATATTTTAAAGGGTGAGCCAAAACCGCTATACCACCAGCCTCAGTTATCCATTGAACAATCGTCGGTAACTCTGCCCAACACTGCTTCACATCCCCCATTTTTCCGTCGCCCAAGTATTTTTTAAAGGCCGCTGACATGTTTTTAACCGCCCCTATTTCAACTAAATGCTGTGCGAAATGCGGGCGCCCTACATTCACCTGTTGTGCCAGTTCTTTAACGCGCTCAAAATCAACTGCTACCCCAGCTTTTTTCAACCGTTTACAAATTAACTCGGCTCGTTCTTCACGCGCTTTTTCTTGCTGCGCAACGCCTTCAAGAATTGACGGACTATCCAGTTGCAAATTTAAACCCACAATATGAATGCCGATGCCCCGCCATTGCGTTGAAAACTCAATGCCTGGAATAATCGTTAAGCCATCACCCGCCATATCAACTACATCGCTATAGGCACCAATGGAATCGTGGTCGGTAATTGATAATACCGTCACGCCATTTGCCTTCGCGCGCTCGACTAATTCAACCGGGCTTAACGAGCCGTCCGATACCAAGGTATGTGAATGTAAATCTATTTTCGTCATAATGATTAGTTTACACCTTGTCCATGCCTAGAATGTTAAAATCCCCGTTTACTCAATAACCTGATAACCCATTATGAAGATTACTAAAGACGCCGTTGTTTACTTCCATTACACCTTGAAAAATGATGAGGGCGAGGTTATTGAGCAATCCGATAGCAAAGAACCAACCGCTTACCTACAGGGCCATGGCGGCATGATTCGTGGCGTACAACTGGCACTAGAAGACAAGCAAGCCGGCGATAAATTTAGCGTTACCGTGCACCCACAAGAAGGTTATGGCGAACGCGTTGACGATTCAATACAAAGCGTGCCGGTTAAACACTTGATGGGCTCTAAAAAATGGCGTCCCGGCATGATTGCCACAGTGCATACCGAAAAAGGCCAGCGCCAAGTCAGCATCGTTAAAATGGGCAAATTTATGGCTAAAGTAGACACCAATCACCCCTTGGCTGGGCAAATATTGCACTTTGATATCAACATTGTTGACGTCCGCGACGCCACTCAAGAAGAAATTTCCCACGGCCACGCGCACGGTGCAGGCGGTCACCACCACTAAGCTTTTGAGCCATGTCTGATTTAGCTGTTTTATATTCATTTCGCCGTTGCCCGTATGCCATGCGCGCGCGGCTGGCTTTAAAATCCAGCGGCGTAAACGTTGAATTACGTGAAATTGTGTTACGAAACAAGCCCGAACACATGCTCGCCATTTCGCCCAAAGCCACCGTCCCTGTTCTGCAATTAAACGACGGCACGGTGATTGACGAAAGCTGGGATATTGTCCATTGGGCCACCTCTTTACAAGACCCCAACAACCTTAGGGGCAATGAACAACGCATAAGCGAAGCGAATCAACTGGTCACACAAAACGATAACGGTTTCAAATCCCACCTAGACCACTACAAATATGCAGACCGTTTTCCGGCGTTTTCTGCTGAGCATTACCGTGGCCAAGGCGAGGAATTTCTAGCGGCGCTAGAGCAACGGCTTGGCCAGCATACGTTTCTAATTGATGACCAGCCATCACTCGCTGATATCGGCATTTTCCCGTTTGTTCGACAATTTGCCCACGTCGACATTGAATGGTTTAGACAAACCCCATACCCCCATTTGTTACGTTGGTTTGACAATTATCTTAATGCCAATTTATTCGCCAGCATCATGACTAAATTCAAACCATGGGAAGCAGGGCAAGATCGCATCGTCTTTTAAACCCTTTCATTCATCTCTCGTCTAACATAAGATTAACAGCATCAAAGGAGATGAGCATGTTACGAATTACCCGCCAATTTTTCATTCTTTTATCACTTGGCTTAACCTTAATCGGTTGCGCCGGCATCACCTATCACGCAGAACCACCGCAAATCAGTATCAGCAATATTCAGCTGGTTGACGCGCAATTACTCGAACAACGATACGACTTAACCCTGCGCGTACAAAACACCAACGACTTCCCATTCTTCATCAAGGGCATCAGTTATAAATTAGACATTAACGGTTCTGAATTTGCCCACGGCGTTAGTAAGCAATCTCTCGACATATTGCCTTACGAAGAGCAATTCCTAACCGTCACGCTGGTCAGCAATACCCTTGGGCTTATTAAACAGTTTCAAACGCTGTCAACGAACAACCCAATGCCAATACTCAATATTCATTCAATAGCCTTCGTTTTACCGTGTGTGTCTACGCCTCTAGCTTAACTGACCCAGTAGTACTTGTGGATTATTGTAGTCATAATTTAATATTCGATATTCACCTGCTTGTTCAAGCACTAGGCATGGAAAGCTATTAGCGCCCATGCTTCTGGCAAATTTTATTTCAGCCAATAACTGCTGGTGTATAGGCGGACTATTTAAAATGGCCGTAAATTTTTCGCCATCAAGCCCAATGTTTTCAGCACACTCAATCAGCACATCATCATCCGCTGGATTTTTAGCTTGCAAATAATACGCTTGCTGAATCGCTAACAGCATGCGCTTTTCTGATGTGTTATCGAGTTCTTTTGCCGCGATAATGGCTCGTGATGACGGATAAGTTGAACGCCGAGGCTTACACAACGTCCAAAAATCGTGGTTAAACTGTGTTCCCGGCACTGCTTCTTGAATTCGATACCAGCCCGAACTAATGCGCTGTTGTAACTCCGTTGGCATCGGTTGATCACTATCCGGCGCTAAACCACCTAAAATATAGCGCACCTCAATATCAGCTGGCAATTTCGCCTGACTCTCTCCCCACGTTTTATTAAACGCCCAACACCAACTACACATGGGGTCGTGCACGTAATACAAAACCTTATCCATATTGCTGCACCCAATTTTTAATAATTTGCTGTAACTCAACCAAGCCGTCCGTTAACGCGGCGGGGCCTGGTTGTAAAATATTTACCGATTTTATTTCAAACAGCTGATTATTTTTAACGGCTGGAATAGCACCCCACCCTTCTCGCTCGGCAACCCGTTGAGGTCGAAATTTCTTCCCACACCATGAACCAATAATAATATCTGGCCTCTTATCAATAACTCGCTGCGGGTCTGCAATAATGCGCTGTTTACCGCCCGCCTCTTTGGATAATTCAGGAAAACAATCTATACCACCCGCAATCTCGCCCAACTCAGACACCCACTTAATTCCTGAAATAAGCGGATCGTCCCACTCTTCAAAATAAACAACTGGTTTTTTCTTATAGCCTTTCGCCTGCTCCAAGCTGTCATTAATGTTTTTTTGATACTCTGACACCAGCGCCGCCGCTTTTTCAGGCTCACCAATTAGTGCACCCAAGGTGTGTAACATATCAAAAATCTCGCCAATAAATCGCTGGTTAAAAACATGTACCTGTAATCCAGCTCGCACCAATTCAGCCGTAATATCTGCCTGCATGTCCGAAAAAGCCAGGACCAAATCCGGCTTTAAAGCCAAAATTCTATCTATTTTTGCCGACGTAAATGCCGACACTTTTGGCTTTTCTTTACGCGCAATCGCTGGGCGGACAGTAAATCCAGAAATACCCACAATACGATCCTGCTCACCCATTAAATACAAGGCTTCAGTTGTTTCTTCGGTTAAACAAACAATGCGCTTTGCGCCATAACTATACTTATTCATTTTCTAATCCAATTAACCTCAACATTTAATCGCTAAACGTCTAACGATAATACCAGAAGATGACTCATGCTCATCTCACAAGATAGATCGCTTTGCTCTATAGCTTTCAGCCTATGGCGATTGCTTTTCAGATAAACCAATGCACTAAGCGCGTTTAGTCACAACTTAGCTTTACCCCCTCCTGCTATAATGTCTGCCTTTCAGGCTCCTCCTTTATTGCACCTTTTGAAATCCAACTCCTTAACAACACCATTCCAGTACCCCGTCTTTAAAATGATGTGGATCGCCATGACCATCTCTAATGTTGGCACGTGGATGAACGAGGTGGGCGTGACATGGTTAATGGCGACGATGCCGACGTCGCATTTAACCATCGCTTTAATTCAAACGGCGATTACCTTGCCGTTTCTTTTTTTAGCTTACCCATCGGGAACACTAGCAGATTTAATTGATCGGCGAATGATGATGCTAGTTATTCACATAGCGATGTTTTTAACCGCTATTGGTTTGGCCTTTTTTGCTTTTCATGACTTGCTCACACCGACACTATTATTGCTATTTACGTTTTTATTGGGCACCTTCAACGCCATAATGCGCCCAGCATGGTCAGCCAGTGTGCTTGATTTTGCACCTATTGAACAATTGCCTAATTCGGTTACTCTAAACACCTTAAGCACTAATATAACTCGTGCCGTCGGCCCAGCCCTTGGCGGCTTTATCATTTATTTATCGGGCCCTACGGCAATTTTCACCTTTAATGCCTTATCGTTTATCGTATTAATAATTACTATTTATCGATGGAAACCGAATACACAAAAAAAACAATCTAGCATCCCCGTTGAACGGTTTTTTGGCGCGTTTAAATCGGGCCTTCGCTACGTGGGTAATACTAGGGCGTTACGCCATGTGTTAGCTCGAAGTTTTTTGTTTTTCTTTTTTGCTAGTGCCTCATGGGCGCTATTGCCAATTGTCGTCATCCGTGAAATGAATATGGGTTCACAGAGCTACGGCATATCAATGACCGTTGTTGGCGTTGGCACTGTCTTAGGGGCATTTTTGTTGCCAAAACTCCATCGTGTGATAGGCCGAAATCACATTATTTCATTAGCAACCATTATTTTATCTATTGCTTTGTTACTGCTTGCTACGGTTCCTTCTTTATACACCTTGGCTATCACATTGGTGGTGCTAGGCAGTGCTTGGATATTCAGTTTTAGCTCGCTGATATTGGCTGCTCAAACCGTTGTTCCAAATTGGGTGCGTGCCCGCAGCATATCCATTTTGATGCTGGTTTTTGGCGGCAGTATGGCGTTTGGAAGCTTGCTTTGGGGGCAATTATCAGACACTTACAGCACCAGCACCGCATTAGGCATTGCTGCAATCGGCTTGCTTACGACACTGTTATTTAGCCGACGCTTTGCCATTGAAAATGACTCCATTAATGTCAGCACATCAACCCAATGGCCGATGATCATTCCTGAGAATTCGATTGAAGCAGACAAAGGCCCCGTGATGGTGACTATTAAATATCACGTTGCCGATGAAAATATCGATGCCTTTATCGCGCTGATGGATCAAATGCGGGTGATTCGTAGAAGAAACGGCGCATATTTCTGGCAATTATTCCATGATGCAAATGATCACAATGTATTCTCAGAAATGTACATGTCTGAATCCTGGCTTGAGGTACTTAGACAACGCCAACGAACGACTGCCTCTGAATTCACCATTCGCGAACAAGTTATCGCGTTACACATTGATGAAAATCCGCCCGCCATTTCTATTCAAATAGCAGGCAAAGCGTAAGCATGACTAACTTAATACCCATGGTGTTAATTCTATCGGTTGGCGCGCTTTGGCAATACGTGGAACCCGGCGGCGTTAGCACTCAACAACTACGTAAAACGCTCAGCGCCTTGGTGGTTAATTTGATGGCACCCGCGTTGATTTTATACATCATGCTCACCTCACCACTAAAAGAGGAGCTATACCAAGTGCCGTTAACCGGCCTTATCACCATCAGCATCAGCTTGGCGCTAAGCCTTATTTTATTTTCCTTGATGATACGCAGCGGACACCTCAGCCGCGCCCAAGCCGGCGCGCTGATTTTAGCCGCCAGTTTTGGCAATGGCATGGGCATCGCTGTACCAACGGTTGAAGCGCTCCGCTCATCTACGACTTGCTCGCCACCGTGCCATTTGTTTGGATTATTGCCGTCCTCGTCGCCGCGCATTTCGGCACGCGCGTTGCCGGCGGACACTTAGGGCGCGAGTTGCTACTGATGCCGCCTGTTTGGGCCATCGTTATTGCATTGGCATTACGCTATTTCCAATACATGCCGCACGACACCATCATCCAAGCATTAAAAATGATGGGCTTAACCGCAATTCCGCTGCTATTGATTATGGTGGGTGTTAATTTCAGAATCAGTAGCGCACCTTATGTATTACTGGCCGTGCCTGCGCTTATTATCAAATTATTGATAAGCCCCGTCATTGCCATGACCAGCTCGTCACCCATTGGGCTTGAAGGAGATACACAAATTATCACCGCACTAACAGCAGCCTCACCGGCGGTTATTGTTGGTATCGCGCTGGCCGAACGTTTTAAATTAGATTCTGCGCTTTTTTGTACCGCACTGACCCTCGGAACGATTGGCTATATTCTGCTTGTGCCTAGTCTACCGGCGTTATTGACCGTGTTTTTATGAGCCCCTCATCCACCACACAGTGGACCGGCATCTGGGTAAGTTTTTTAACCGGCGTTGTCGCGGCCATTGCCGTCACCAAAGCCAGCCCTGCTTTATTAACCATGAAACAAGAACTGTCGTTAAGCATTGTGCAGATTGGCTGGATTATGTCCTCGGTTGCCATTGCCACCGTATTACTCGGGGTGTTTTCCGGCTCTTTATCTCACCGAATTGGCCCTAAAAAAGTACTGCAATTGGCGCTTGCGTTAATTTGTCTCGCCTCATCTTTTGGCTTACTCATTGAATCACCAAGTCAATTACTCGCCAGTCGAATCATTGAAGGCATTGGCATCATTTTTATTTCGGTTGCCGCGCCCACGCTTATTTCTCATCTATCTAAACCCAGCGATATGGGTCTATCGATGGGTGTTTGGGCGCTATGGATGCCGGTTGGTAGTGTGTTAGTTTTCTTGCTCTCTCCGCTCATTCTGCAGCACTTTGGTTGGCAGTGGCTGTGGGCATCATCGGCCGTCGTCGCTTTACCACTGATGTTATTTCTTAGACTAATTCCCAATTTAACGCCCCAACAAGCAACACAAGGCAGCCCAACGCCGTTATTAAAAGGCGGCGCCGTTGTTCTGGCGTTAATTTTTATCTGCTTTACCGGTATCTTTTTCAGTTTTATTACCTTCTTACCGGCCTATTTGGTCAGCACATATCAACTGAGTAACAATCAAGCATTGTTGATAACCACCCTGTTACCGGTGTTTATTATTCCCGGAAATTTAATCAGCGGATTCCTTATTCATAAAGGCCTCAGCCCGGCCCAAATGATGGCGTACCCTGCTGCTGCCGTGGCGCTAATTATTAGCTGCTTATTTCAGCTCGATTACCCCGTTTGGCTCGGTTTAATTTTGTTAGCTTGTTTTGGCTTTTTCTTGGGCATGATACCCACGGCTATTTTTGCCCAAGCACCCCGAATGGCCGCTAAGCCAATTGATATCGGTCGTGTGATGGGGATTGTTATTACCGGCCAAGGTGTCGGAATTTTACTCTCGCCTCCGCTTGCCGGTTATTTAATCGGCGAACAACAACTGTGGCTCAACGTGCACCCCTTGCTGATGGCCTTTGCGGTGTTGATTATTTTATTGATAAAACCATTGCTGACACAACAAGCGCGCGTTACTGCACACTAAATAAGTTGCCAGATTGCGCTCTGTTGGCTAACGTCATATAACAAACGCGCGGCCTATAAGCTTATGTTCTATGCGAAATGGTAGAATCTAGCCATGCGCTTAATTCCGCGGAGGAATTAAGCGACGTATCTTTTGATTTATGAATCTGCTCAATCACTGCACACGACGCGTCCACCATTCGGCGCTGTTTATTCCGGCTCGTTGACTTTAAACACGTCAATACGTCTTCTTCTGTCAGCCCTGTTTTTTGCATTAACATGCCAACGGCAACACCTGTCATGCGGTTGTTTCTTATCTTTTCGTCAATGTCTTGGCCGCGGCGAGAAAAGTGCTCGCGTTCTTTATACCACAACAAGCCGAGTCGAATATTGACACAAATATCTGTAACCGATGGATGGCCATTAATAAAACCAACGGAGTTATCAAGCGCTGACGATGGGGCGGGTGAATTATCCAAAAAGTTTATCCCAGACACCAAATATGGCTTATCTATTGATTCCAATAGCGCTTTAGATGCGTCTAATTTTGCAACATCAACAATGTAAACGTCTGGCTTGATCGCCTCCGGCATCGACGCCTCAAGGTCGTTATAAAAGGATAGTTGATAACCAAGCGTTAGTAACTCTTCCTGTGAGTCTTGAAATACGGTTGCGTCAACGTCGTACACGCAAACCCGTACCAAATTTTCCTTTATTGCCATACATCCCCAGTACATTCTTGATTTTTTATTGGTAGAGGCAAGGTGTGGGCCGCACGTAAAAACAATATTACGTGATTGTTTTAGAATTACAAGCGATTGATAAACCAAAAACTGTAGCGCCCTTAATAGTGTGCGTTTAACGCTTTGTTTTCAGGCCTCTTGCGGACTCGACACGTCCGTTATGTTACAAGCGACTCTAATGGTTCAGGCTTGGCAATGTGATAACCTTGGGCATAGTCAACGCCAATTTCTTTAAGCAGTTGAAGAATCTCGGCGTCCTCAACAAACTCCGCCACCGTTTGCATACCCATCACGTGGCCAATGTCGTTAATCGAACGGGTCATCGCTAAATCTATCGGGTCTTTGGCAATATCACGCACAAAGGTGCCGTCAATTTTCAGCTTATTAACCGGCAACTGCTTAAGGTATGAGAAAGACGACATCCCTGTTCCAAAATCATCAAGGGCAAAAATACAGCCTTGTTGCTGCAACTCAGTCATAAATTTTTTGGCAACGTCTAAGTTTTCAATCACTGAGGTTTCTGTGATTTCAAAACAAATTTTTTCGAACGGAATACTGTATGTATCAAAGCAGTCGCTAACGAATTTAGGCAATGCCGCCTCGCTCAACGACGGCCCCGACAAATTAATGGAGCACTGATGCGTAGCCGCCAACACATCGGGGTGCTCCGCTAACCAGCGAAACGTTTTTTTAATCACGTAGTGATCAAGTTTACTGATGATATTATAACGTTCAGCGGTCGGCAAAAAAGCACTGGGGGGAACAAGTTCGCCTTTCTCATCCAGCATGCGAATCAACACCTCATACGAGATGTTTTCTTCATGCAACGGATTAGTGGGCGCGATGGTTTGTTGATACAACACATAACGATCATCTTCAATCGCCTGATTAATCTTATTCACCCACGCCATTTCGTCGCGCGACTCAGCAGTATGGTCATTATCGCCGAGTAAATTTACTTCGTGTATGCGGTTTCGGCCCAACTCTTTAGCTTTGTAACAAGCCTTCTCTGCAATATGCAACGGGTCATTAAGCACGCCATCCACAACCGAAAAATACACCACGCCCATACTCGCACCAACATCAAAGCTTTTTTCGCCCCATAAAAACTGAAACCCTTGAATGGTTTGCAATAACGTTTCAGAAATTTTAATGCTAACGCGCTGCGGGCAATACTCCAACAGTACGGCGAATTCATCCCCGCCAATCCTTGCTAGGGTGTCACGGCCGCGCACCTGCGGTGAAATTAGCGAAGACAATTGTTTTAATAATTCATCGCCAGCAGGGTGACCGCACGTATCGCTAACCACCTTAAATTGGTCTAAATCTATATAAATGAGCGCATGAGTCGCCTGTTGATTACTGCTTGAATTGAGCACCCCTTGTAACCGCCGATCAAACTCCACGCGATTCAGCAAGCCCGTTAAACCATCGTGTGTGGCTTGATATTTTAGCTGCAACTTTAAATTATGTGCATCGCTAATATCATGGAAAGTAATCACTAAACCTAACGCATCGCCTTGCTCATTTTTAATCGGCGCATCGTCCCATTCAATGGCAATCTCAGTATCATCCGCTCGTTGTAAAATCGGCTGTCCGTTTAGCTCAATATCGCCCTCTTTCTGTTCCACCATTGCTTGTGATGACGACAACAAAATCGGCAAGCGCGTTTGCTCATCTAGCAGTTTAAATACTGTTTTCAACGGTTGGCCAACCGCTTTTTCCGCCGTCATCACTAGCAGTTTTTCCGCAGACGGGTTGATATAGGTAATAACCCCAGCCGGATCGGTGGAAATTACCCCCTCGCGTAATGACTCGAGCGTGACTCGCGTGTGAGCACGTTCAGCTTCGATGCTATTTTCTTCAGAATTGTTCATTTACTTGTTTTTTGGTCCTGCGTTTGCCAAATGAAAGTCTATTAACCTGTACTGTTTACCACCGTTCCGTGTAAATCAACACACAATTATTATGAGGTCTTTGCACGAGTCCATTTTCCGCGATAGCGGCGCTTACCCACACGGGGCACTAGAAAAATAGGCTCAATATGCTCATTTACACGTGTAAACTGCGCTTTTTCGCCTCTTTTTGCCTTGCTCTCACAAAAACTCCCTCTCGTGCAAAGGTGTCATTATATCTAAAACTACATCAAATACCCGCTGTTAACTGTGCATAAATTGGCAGTAAAAAATCGCCACATAGCCAATCGAGGCCTTAGCCGCCAGTGATAAACAGCCATAAACTAACTAGCTGTTAGGGGAAGTGTTGCGGGGTTACTGTATGGCTCAGTTAGAATTGTGTTGGTTCACTTGATACTTATTAGCGCCCTCGTGAGTGATTTGAATGTTTTATCATCAGCACATTCATGAAACCGCTTTAGATTACCGGATGGCTTTATGAACCTTTCCGCTTTCAGTGTTGCCATTAGGAATGTGTGGCTATTAACGGAGCGTCCTTTGAACAAACCCGACAGGGCAACGGAGGTGATGCGCTTGCTATTAGGCTGGTCATTTAGTGTTCCCTGAATGTCTTTCAGCGACACACATTCACTGCTGAAGAAACCACCGCCGCTGTTTGATGTGATGCGGATATGGAGCTGTTTATTGGAATCGCTGCCGATCTCGTAGTCTAGAGTCGAGCCACCCGATAATGCGTCACAGCTGGATGTCTTTATGATGTGATATGAGTTAGTTGGTGCTGTGTTTGTTTGTTTGTTTGTTTGTTTGTTTGTTTGTTGGTCCGTGTCGGAAACGTTTTGTGTTCTAGTCATGTTAGATTCTCCGCGAGTTTTATTAATGGTGGGTACTGCAAAACTGAAATTGTGAATATGACACGCACGCTAAAACGCCCAAAGGTTGCCCTGTGGGGTCGGCAATGTGGGTTGTTTAAGTGAGCGTTAGTGGGAGTGCTTCGGTGTGTGGTTCTTCATATAAGATACCGTTATTGGCGCGGTTTAGTTCTTCCGAATCAAGTCAGCTATATGAGGGATGATAAACTCATGTTTCAACCCTTGCGTATGCTTTGCAAATAAAGAGTCTTTAGCCGGTTTTGTTACTAGCTTAGATGTATCTTTATTATAAAAAAAATGGTTATCTGACTTTAGATGTTCAAACCTTGGTTTGTAAATAGCTAGTTTTTATTTTGACCGCCCCACACATAAAACACCCATGGGAAAGTTCTACCCTCTGTATGGCAATTTTTAACGCCTTTATTCTTTTTTATAGCTGCAATCGCTTCATTTAATGAAGGGTTACATAAATAGAATAAGAACCTGTATGTATCCATTCGATGGGGCTACACAATTTGCGCGCATATAAGACTTATTAACTATACTTTTAACATTCCTTAGTAGCTGATCTTTCTTCAAATCAATAGGTCGCACGCCCCTGCCAATAGCCATTGATTGAGCGGAACCAGGATTTTTTCCTACAACGGCCCCTAAACAGATATCGTCAAGTCTAATTTTATCAATTGGTCTTTAATAAACACGAGTATCGAAGCGAAATACATCCCCTTTGATCTCCATAAATTCAGCCCAATATTCACTCTTTCCGATGCTTTCTCCTCTTAACAAGCCCTTTATAGCATCTTCTGCACCGCCCGCATTTTTGTCTTTTTTAATCCAATGCTTACCAGAAGAGTAACAACCTTGATTTGATGGGGCATTATTTGGCAGCTCATATAGAGGTAATTCTGGCTCTTCCACGAAGCCTTCTTGCATACAGTCATTCCAACGTTCGAAATAATTTCGCTTTAGCCCCTCTTCTGCTTCACTTATGGATTCAAAGATCAGAGTGTCAAATACCTGCCCTAATTCTGTAAAGAATATCACCGTATACTCATCATTTACTTTCTCAATAATTCCCCAGTTATGCTGCAAAAAACTTGCAGGCGCAATCCAGAGCTCTGTCGAGCAAGTTTCAATAAATTTCCCACCAACTTCTTGAATCTTATCTGTAAACCAAGCTTCGCGATTCATCTTGCTTCCCTCAACGTGTATCCGTTCCCGTATAAAGCATAGCACCTAAGCACAAAAAAGCCCCAACACCGACATGCTGAGGCTTGATTTATATGGTGGGCCTGCACGGACTTGAACCGCGGACAAAGGGATTATGAGTCCCCTGCTCTAACCAACTGAGCTACAGGCCCTGGGTTTTAATCTGACTTATCAATGAAACTACGTAAATGCTCGGTACGCGATGGATGACGTAACTTGCGTAATGCTTTGGCTTCAATTTGGCGTATTCTCTCACGGGTTACATCAAACTGCTTGCCCACTTCTTCTAACGTGTGATCGGTGTTCATGTTGATGCCAAAACGCATTCTAATCACTTTGGCTTCTCTTGCTGTTAAGCCCGCGAGCACTTCTTGCGTTGACTCCCTTAAGCTTTCAATCGTTGCTGAGTCCACTGGCGATACCGCATTCGCGTCTTCAATAAAGTCACCCAAGCTTGAGTCTTCATCATCACCAATCGGCGTGCCCATAGAAATAGGCTCTTTGGCAATTTTAAGCACTTTACGTATTTTTTCTTCTGGCATTTCCATTTCTATCGATAATTCTTCTGGCGTTGCTTCGCGGCCTTTTTCTTGGAGAATTTGACGTGAAATACGGTTCAATTTGTTAATCGTCTCAATCATATGAACCGGTATACGAATGGTTCTTGCTTGGTCGGCAATTGAACGGGTAATCGCTTGGCGAATCCACCACGTTGCATACGTTGAAAACTTGTAACCACGACGGTATTCAAATTTATCAACGGCTTTCATTAAGCCAATATTACCTTCTTGAATAAGGTCTAAGAACTGCAATCCACGATTTGTATATTTCTTAGCGATTGAAATAACCAGACGTAAGTTTGCTTCCACCATTTCACGTTTAGCACGGCGCATTTTTGCCTCGCTTATAGACAAACGGCGGTTAATGTCTTTGATTTCGCTGGTTGCAAGCTCACTTTCTTCTTCTATTATTGACAGCCTTTTAGCGGCCTTTTGAATTTCGTGAAGGTTTTCTTTAATAACGCCAACGTAAGGTTCGTCGGTTTTCAAATGCGCATTAAGCCAAGACAAGTCACTTTCATTTTTCACAAAACCTGCAATAAATAATTTACGCGGCATTTTTGCTTGTTTAACGCAAACATCAATCATGGTTTTTTCTTGCACACGCACCAATTCAATGCATTCACGCATCACTGCGGTTAACTTCAAAAAAAAACGCGGTGTGAATTTAAGCGCCATAAATAATAAGGCTAATTCATCGAAAGCTTTCTGAGTTTTATCCGATAAATAACCTTCTTTTCGAATTATTTTTATGCACGCTTTATGTTTTTTAACAATTTCGTCCACACGAACTTTCATATCCGCCACAGTTTTTGGTGGGATTATCGGTGCGTTTTCATCTTTAGGTGGCGCAGGTTGCGTGTAATCGTAATCGTCTTCTAGGTCAACAAAATCGGGTAGGTAGTCTAATAAGCGAAGATCTTCTTTTTTAATTTGATCAAACACTTCAAAAAAGGTGGCAACCACAGCGGGGTAACGAACGATTGCCGTCAACATTTCGTTTTGCCCTTCTTCGATACGCTTGGCAATATCTAACTCGCCTTGGCGGGTTAACAGCCCGACAGTGCCCATCTCGCGCATATACATACGCACAGGGTCAGTCGTTCTGCCCAGTTCTTTATCAACGGTTGCTAAGGCAACGGCAGCCACTTCAGCGGCAGCGGCTTCATCGACGTTTTGCGCTACTGTACCATCAGACACCGTGTCTGATTCTGGGGCTACTTCATGCACACCAATGCCCATATCTGAAATCATCGTGATGATTTCTTCAATGCGTTCTGGCTCTACATCTTGAGGTAAATGATCGTTAACCTCGGCATACGTTAAGTGACCTTGCTCATGCCCTTTGGTAATTAAGGCTTTGATTTTAGAGGCTTGTTCTTGCTGCTGTTCTTTATCCATTACATTCCTGTGAACTTACTGCGTATTTTCGTCGACTGAACAGAGTATTTTAGCAGAATTTCTTAATTTATCTACGCATCATCTTTTATTTAATCAATTCTCGCAGTTCATTTCTTTCTTGGTCGCTCAAATCGGTCGATTTTTCTAACAATTCTTCCAAACGACTTTTCTTTGCTTGTTCTTTTAAGCGTTCAATCGCACCTAAAAATTCTTGTTCTGACGATTCACCTTCAATGAGTTTTTCTTCTGCGAACAAGGCATTAATCGTTCTTTCGTTATCGCTGCCGCGAAACCGCTCTAGCAACATCGCCGGTGACAAATCTGCACATTCGTTTGCCATCGATAACACGTGTCGCAACACTGGCATACCCGGAATATTCAGCGTTAGCCACGTTTCTTCCAAATTTATTTTGTTTGCCAGTGACGGCTCATGAAGAATGGTGGTGATGACATGACGAATAAGTGAAGGGCTTTTTTTAGTATTTCCTCGCGCTTGTTGACGCGAGCCAAACCGCGCTTTTGAGCCACCGCCAAACGCTTGCCTTCCGCTTTTAGTCAGCGCTGCCAATTGCTTTTTCATCAGTTCCGCAAAAGCCCCCATCGGCAATCCGTCTAATAATGGTTTTGCTTGCTCTAAAAAACTAGCTCGCCCTTCTATGCTGTCGAGCGGGCATTGCTCGGCCAAATAATCAAAGAAATAACTGGATAACGGTGTCGCATCGGCAATGAGTTGTTGAAAATGCTCTGCGCCTTTTTCTCTAATTAAACTGTCTGGGTCTTGCCCTTGTTCAAGCATCAGAATTTTTATTTGGCGACCACTGCGCAACGCCGGCAAGGCATTAGTGACCGCGCGCCACGCCGCTTTTTGCCCCGCCGAGTCACCGTCCATACAGATTACTAATTCCGACACCGAACGAAATAACAAATCAATGTGCTCTCGGGTTATCGCCGTCCCCAATGCGGCAACGGTATTGCAAATGCCTTGCTGATATAGAGAAATAACATCGAGGTAACCCTCCACCAGCACAATCCGTTGAATTTTGCTGGATGATTTAAGCGCTTCGAATAAGCCATACACCTCACGTCCCTTGTGATACAACGGCGTTTCTGGCGAATTTAAATACTTTGGCTCGCCACCGTCAAATACCCGTCCGCCAAAACCAACTGTTTGGCCGCGTTTATTACGAATAGGGAAAATAATGCGTTCTCGAAAGCGATCATAGGTTCTGTTGTTTTCATTGGTAACAACCAAACCCAATTCGCGTAGAGTCTCTAACGCTGGCTCATTTTTCCCTAATGCAGACAATAAATTATCCCAGCCTGCTGGCGCAAAACCCAATTGAAATGTTTTAGCAACTTCGCCGGTAAGGCCTCTATTTTTAAGGTAGTCCGTCGCTATATTCGCGCTAGCATGCTGTTTAAGTTGCTGCTGATAAAACTCACTGGCCTGTTGATTCAGTTTGAGCAACGGCGTTACGTCACGCTTAGGTTTGTCCGGTTCAAAGCCTTGCTCACGAATAACATCGACACCCGCACGACTGGCCAATTCTTCAATCGCTTCAACAAAGTCTAGGTGGCTGTAGTCCATTAAAAAACCAATCGCTGAACCGCTCACGCCACAACCAAAACAATGATAAAACTGCTTGTCTTGGCTTACCGTAAAACTGGGGGTTTTTTCGTTATGGAAAGGGCAACACGCGGAGTAGTTTGCACCTTTTTTCTTTAATGGCAACAAGCTATCAATAACATCAACCACGTCTGTGCGGGCCAATAAGTCATCAATGAAATGTTGTGGAATTCGACCTGCCATTATTTAAAGCGCCTGCGTGTTCTGTACGGTTTAATATAAAACCATAGAATACATTAACCGAGGGATTGCGTGTTGGAAACAAAAGCGCATGACCACGCCTTCGTATCGTTCAATGGCTTATTAAGCCAGTTTTGCTTTGATTTTTTGACTAGCTGCGCCTACATCGGCACGGCCTTGTAGTTGAGGGCGTAAAATACCCATCACCTTGCCCATGTCCTTCATGCCTTGCGCGCCTGTTTCAGCAACTGCACTTTCAATCAACTGGTCAATTTCAGACTCTGTTAGCTGCTGAGGTAAATATTCTTGAATAATGAGCGTTTCAGCTTGCTCAATGGCAGATAAATCATCGCGGTTTGCCTTATCAAAGGCTTCAATGGAATCGCGACGTTGCTTAACCATTTTGTCTAACAACTGGAGAACTTGCGTATCATCCAGCTCAATTCGTTCGTCTACTTCTCGCTGCTTGATGGCAGCAAGCATCAAACGAATAACGCCTAGCCTTACTTTTTCTTTCGCTTTCATCGCCAATTTCATATCCTCTCGGATACGAAGCGACAACGCGTTGGCTGGCTCGCTCATTCGTTTAGAAACTAAAAATTAAGTGTTAGCTACGGCCGCGGCGAAGATTGTTCAACGCACGACGTGTGCGAGACAAGCCTTTTAAGTGGCGTTTAACAGCTGCTGCAGCTTTACGTTTGCGTTCTGCAGTTGGTTTTTCGTAAAATTCACGTTTACGTGATTCGGCTAAAACACCGGCTCTTTCGCATGTGCGTTTAAAACGGCGTAATGCGAAATCAAAAGGTTCGTTATCTTTAACGCGTACTGAAGGCATGTATCTCTCTCTTTACTGAATATTTAAGTACTAAACGGACGCCGGATTATACATGTTGTCTACTTGCATGCCAACGTTTATGCCCAAAGGCTGTGATTTTCACTTAAATGCCTATCTGTGTAGCGGTTATAATGAGCAATTAAACCGACAAGTCTACGTAAATTAATGACCTCTAAACCCCGCCTCGTTCTTGGTATTGAAACATCCTGTGATGAAACAGGCGTTGCGCTATATGGCGACAACGGGCTGATGGCAGAAACGCTTTATAGCCAGGTTGAAATGCATGCGGAATATGGCGGCGTGGTGCCTGAGCTGGCCTCGCGTGATCACGTGCGCAAACTAATACCGCTTATCAAACAGTGCTTTGATCAGGGCAATATTGCGTCTAATGATTTATCAGGCGTCGCTTATACGGCGGGGCCTGGCCTTGTTGGTGCGTTGTTCGCGGGCGTTAGTGTAGCGCGCAGTTTAGCGTACGCTTGGAACATTCCATCAATCGGTGTGCACCATATGGAAGGGCACCTACTGGCTCCCATGCTTGAAGAAAATCCGCCTGAGTTTCCCTTTGTCGCCTTGTTGGTGTCAGGTGGGCATACGCAGCTTATCAAGGTGGGCAAGATCGGCGACTATGAATTACTCGGTGAATCGTTAGATGATGCTGCCGGCGAAGCCTTCGATAAGACCGCCAAACTACTTAATTTAGGTTACCCTGGCGGACCTGCGCTGGCGGATTGCGCCAAAAATGGCGACCCCAATCGCTTCACCTTTCCAAGACCAATGACCAATCGGCCCGGCCTTGATTTTAGTTTTAGTGGGCTAAAAACCTTTGCCCTAACAACCAGCCAAAAACACACGTTAGACGAACAGACTAAAGCCGACATCGCCCGGGCATTTGAAGATGCAGTGGCAGACACTCTATCCATCAAATGCAAACGCGCATTAAAACAAACAGGGCTAACAACCCTTGTCGTCGCTGGCGGCGTTAGCGCCAACATCCAGTTACGCTGCGCCTTGAACAACATGGGAAAAAGCATGGACGTTAATGTTTTTTATCCCCGCCATGAATTTTGCACCGACAATGGCGCCATGATCGCTTACGCCGGCTACCAACGTTTACTGGCTGGTGAACACGACGAATTAACTATTCGAGCGCGGCCGCGCTGGCCTTTATCTGAACTGACAACACACTCAATAGCCTAAAACGACACCTCATGGATATTATATTTTTACGAAATTTACGCATCGAAACAATCATTGGTATCTTTGATTGGGAACGGAAAATTAAACAAACCGTCTTTTTCGATATTGAAATGGCCACCGATATCAAAAAAGCCGCCGCAAGCGACCACATTGACGACACTTTGGATTACAAATCGCTGTCCAAAGCGGTGATTGATTTCGTTGAGAAAAGTAACTTCCAGCTCGTCGAAACCCTAGCGGAAAAAGTTGCCGAGCTGATTATCAATGACTTCAATGTACCGTGGTTAAAGCTCACCTTAAATAAAAAAGGCGCGCTACGTCACGCCGACGATGTGGGCATTATCATTGAACGCGGCACCAAGCCCTAAATGCCAAGCGTTTACCTTAGCATCGGCAGCAATATCGAACGCGAAAAGCATATTCGCGCCGGCATTAAAGCCTTACAACAAACATTCGGCGCTGTTAGCTTATCGAGCGTGTATGAGTCTGACGCAGTTGGTTTTGAAGGCAGCCCATTTCTAAATTTGATAGCCGTTTTTGAAACCACAAAAACACCTTTAGAGGTGGATGCCATTTTAGATACCATTGAAAAAAACAATGGCCGCACGGCGGAACAAAAAAAATTCAACCCACGCACGCTTGATTTAGATTTGGTCTTATACGGCGATTACATCAGCGACGACCCCAATTTAGACATTCCACGAGATGAAATTACCCGCTATGCATTTGTTTTAGAACCGTTAGCTGAAATTGCCGGCGACTTAAAACACCCCGTTATCAAGCGACGCTATAACGAACTTTGGCAGGCGTTTGATCAATCTACTGTGGTACAAAAACGTATCCCTTTCGACTGGGACTAAACGTTTAATTAAGGCTAAACCAGGCTTTTGCCGCCATCAACGGCTATCACTTGGCCGGTTATATAGTGTGCATCTTTCGCCAAAAATAACACCGTCTCGGCAATATCATTGGGCGAGCCCTGCCGCTGTAACGGGATTCTGTTAACAATCGCTTCGCTGTCTTCTATTGATTGATCTTCTGGCCACAAAATAACACCCGGCGATACGCCGTTCACCCTCACAGTTGGCGCTAATTCTTTTGCTAACGATTCAGTTAATGCAGACAAGCCGGCCTTAGCTACGCTGTAGATAGGGTAGCGTGGCAATGCCCGTTTGGCATAAATATCCACCAAATTAACAATACAACCCTGCGATTCTTTTAAGGCTGATAATGCCGCCTGAGAAACAAAAAATGGCGCTTTTAAATTACAGCCCATTAAATCATCCCATTGTTGTTCTGTTGCGCTTTCAATCGGTGTTTCGTAAAACGTTGAGGCGTTATTCACCAGCACGTCTAAGCGCCCAGCCTTTACGAGTGCATCGTTAACCATTTCGCCAATTTGTTCGACCGATTGCAAATCAGCCTTTACCGTCCACGCAGAGTTTTTACGTTGACCATTTAGCGATACCGCCAGTGCCTCTGCCTCGACGTTCGACGTATGGTAATGCACGACAACACCAAACCCCGCTGCGTGAAACGTTTTTGCTATGTCAGCGCCAATTCGCCGAGCCGCACCAGTAATCAATACTATTTTTTGAATATTGGACATCTTATCTCCAAAATAAACTAGACTTTCATTACCCTTATATTACTGAATGCCGAATGCAAAACCGACTTTTTTTCTTGTTCTTTTTAGCTTTTTTATTAACCGGCTGCGCCCAAGTACCTGACAAAAAAGGCGGCCACTACGAATTTTTTAATCTCGATGCCGTGGCTAAAACCGATATTGATATGGTCGCTGACATGCACGTTAAGCAAACGCTTGAACAATTAAAATTACTCGCCACTAAACTGTATAAACGTAATCCTAAAGAATGGAAAAAAACTAAATGGCGATCGCGCGATGCGGCGATTACACGAATTTTTAAACGGCCCTTTCCATCGGTTAACGGCAAACGCAGTACCGACAGCATTCGACTGGCGTTTGACGAGCGCTACAAAGGTGATCGCGTTTTTGCATATATTGCAGGGCTTGCCACTATGCTAACTATTTCATATAACAACAAAAATGATTTTTATCTGTTCGATAGCTTGGACGCACAAAAGATTTATAACGCCGCACGTAATATTGAAGTCGCTTCATGGTTATTACAAACGAAAAGAGATCGGCGAGGACGGTATTTTTTATTGAGCTCAGGACAAGGGAAATCCGCCACTAACCGAAGCTACGACCGGCTATTCGGCAAGATGATAGGCCAGCAAGACACGCTGGCTAAAATAGTCGCCACAAAAAATCACCGCGCCATCAAAAATGTTATTCAGTCTGCCGCGCAGTTCGTTTTTTTACCGGTGTAAGTTTTTTAACCATCACCCCTTCTGGGTAAGAAATCGTTGTATCTTCCGCCACTTCAAACACAACAATCACGCGGTCACTCATCACCATTTTGTTACGTCGTGATGTAACGCCTTGCGAGTGAAGAAAACGGATAGCATCTTGGTTGTCGAGCAAAATAGCCGCGCTCATTAAACTTAAATGAGGCTCCTGCCATAAAATAAAGTCTTTCTTTGGCGCAACGGGCCTCTTTTTTTCATATTCCGTATGAATCACCGGAACGTTAACGGCGATGCATCGCGTTTTGCCATCACACATATCATGAACCCCGGCAATCTCTACATTTTTCTCATCCAGCCATTTATCGTGTATCACTTTGAACTTAAGATAAAAATCTTTAAACGCGACGTCATGGGGAATTGCGTAACGGGCCTGTGTTTTTTTGAAATATGGGTCCAGCACATCCAAATGACGCGGCACCTCGAAAAGACCCGATAAACGCTGCTGGTTATCCCAGCCTAGTCGCTTAATCAACGCAACCCAATGACTCGGGTTCTCAATCATTTGACCAATGATGACACTTCTATTTTTCAGCGCCATGCCGGCATCAACATACAAACCAACAATCTCTGTATTTTGCTCTTGAATAGCGCCAACAAATTGATAGTGCGCCCACTCGAAACCTTTTGCCTGTAACGCTTTTAGCGCTGCTAATTGTTTAGGGTTATCTTGTGCGGCTATTATCGGCTGATTAAAACTTTCCACGAAGCGTTCATTAACGTACACCTCTGAGTTATATAGAAAATAATACGCCGTAAACAACGCAAACAGCGCCCCTGATAAGCCGTACCCAACGACAGCAATTATACTTTTTTTATCCATTGTTATTCGTTATGCAATTCATTATTATTTAACGGGCTCGACAAGCCCAATCTGCCCAACTTCATCTACCGTAAAATAAAGCAGCTTCCCGTCGGTTAAGAACAGTTTATTAGGAATAAGTTCCATACCTTGTTGTTTGATAAATTGAATCAACGGTTGATCGTTTTGCCATACAAACAACGTTAATAACGACAGATTAACACGTTCTTTAGACATATAATCTTGCTTCGGTGCTTTAGGCTCTGTGCTGGCAAACAGTCGACGAGCATCGTTGATACGCCCACTACGACAAGCATCATTTTGGCACACTTGAAGCATCTCTCGTTTCTTAATCGCCAGCTCATTTTCCCATATCGTATGGCTGCGTTTGTAGACACCCATCACCAAACGATACTGCTCTTTTTTATCGTCAATATACTTCTTAGAGACACTCGCCAGCTGCTTATCAAACACCGTGACATAATTCGGTAGCGTGTATAAAGCGTTAAGGTCAAACGGGTAATGTTGATTCAACAAAACCAGCATGTTCTTTTTATTTGTTGACGCGCCTAAGGCTATTTCTAAAAAAATACTGCTGGAATTCAGTCGCATACCGGCATCTATAAACGCTTGAACTGTCGGCATATCATCGTTCTTAATCGCCTCCATAAAACGATAATTCGCCCATTCAATGCCTTGGCCTTTTAAAAAGCTAATCGCCTGTTGCTGCTTTTCGTTCAACGAGTTGTTGTCAAACTCCACGTAGCTATTCTTATAGCGATTGCCCTCAATTTTTTCGCTGTCGTAAAACACAGCATAAATTAACCCCAAGCCAAGCAGAATACCACCCACACCCAGCAGAGAAAATAAAATTGACGGCCTAAGTTCTGCCATGTCAGAGCCCGTCTTTGTTTAAACCGTCAATCACCTGCATGCGTTTTGCGCTGATGGCTTCACCAATTTTCTTACCCACCAAGCCTTGCTGTATAAATTCTGCGGCATTAACTAAACGTGCTGCCTGATAGACTCGCCTAATCCAATCTGCTTGCGGGTAAGCATTCTCCTCAAGACCCAACCGCCCCTTAGAGTCTGCCTCGCAAGCCTGTAGAAAAGCCTCTAATGTCTCTGTTTGCCTAAATGCTCCCAAGGACTCTAATAAACTAAGCAATGTGCTGGACTTTAACTCAAACGCACGATGACAATGTGTGTGAAATTCCATCACCTTGGCCGCCAAATCAGCATAATCGTTTGGTACACGCAGTCGAGTTATTAGTGCTTTTAACAAAGCCAACCCTTTCTTCTCATGCCCATGGTGTGAGGGCCAATAAGCCTTATCAGTCAAACCCTTACCCAGGTCATGGGTTAACGCGGCAAAACGGACAACGGGGCTTTTGGATAATATCGCCGCTTGTTGCAAGACCATCATTACATGCACACCAGTATCTACTTCTGGGTGATGCTTTTCGGGCTGAGGGACTCCAAACAATGCATCTAACTCCGGTAAAATAACGGCTAAAGCGCCACATTGTCTTAAAATATCGAAAAATACCTCCGGCGATTGTTCTTCGAGTGAGCGACTAATTTCCTGCCAAACACGCTCAGGCATTAACGCGGTTAACTCACCGCTATTCGCCATTTCTTGCATTAACGCGATCGTTTCATCTGCTACGCTAAAGCCAAGGTGTGCATAACGAGCAGCAAACCGAGCAACACGCAACACCCTTAATGGGTCTTCTTTAAAGTGGGGAGATACGTGACGCAGCACTTTGGCTTGCAAGTCTGCTTGGCCGCCATATGGATCAACCAAGCCATTTTCATCTTTTGCCATCGCGTTGATGGTTAAGTCACGCCGCTGGAGATCCTGCTCTAACGTGACATCAGGTGAGGCGTAAATCTCAAAGCCTTTATAGCCAACCCCGGATTTCCGCTCGGTTCTGGCAAGCGCGTATTCAGCTTTAGTTTTTGGATGAATAAACACGGGGAAATCTTTTCCTACCGGGGTAAAGCCCTGCTGCAACATGCCCTCAACCGTTGCGCCCACCACCACATAATCGCGGTCTTTAAACGGGTAGTTTAGTAATTCGTCTCTAACCGCACCGCCCACAAGGTATGTTTCCATCAGACGCACACCCAACAGGCTATAATCTTGCCTTCATGTGTGACAAACGGACTAAACAGCTTGCTTGAAATTTTCTTATATTGCGCGGCCTTTGGCATCATCTCGGGTGTTATATCGGGCTTGTTAGGCATTGGTGGCGGCATTGTCATTGTGCCATTTATTGCTTGGCTATTGAATAATCATGGTATGCCAGCCGAAACAATCATGCAAACAGCAATTGCCACATCACTGGCCACCATCATCATTACCTCTACTTCTTCGGTACTCGCGCAACACCGTCGGGGCGCTGTTAAATGGCCTGTTGTCAAAACGTTAACGCCAGGTATTGCTATTGGCGCTTGGTTCGGCGCAGATTTAGCGCATTTTTTAAGCAGCGCTTTACTGGCCTCAATATTCGGTTCTTTCTTGTTACTCAACGGCTTACGAATGGCGATCAATTTAAAGCCAAAACCCCATCGAGAGCTTCCAAAAATAATCCCTTTAAGCATAGCCGGCACAGTAATGGGTGCTCTTTCAACCCTCATTGGCATCGGCGGTGGCACACTCACTGTGCCTTATATGACTTGGCATAACGTGCCGATAAAAAATGCCATTGCCCTTGGTAGCGCCTGCGGCCTTCCCATCGCCCTATTTGGTGCCTTCAGCTTCGCTATTATCGGCGCACAAGCAACTCACTTACCCGCCAGTAACATCGGCTACATTAATATTCCGGCGTTTCTGGGCATTAGTTGTACCAGCATCTTTGCGGCAACACTGGGCGTTCATCTTTCACACAAAATGCCAACCGCAACCCTTAAAAAAGTCTTTTCTGTTATTCTCATTGTTGTGGGTATCAACATGTTGGTTAACTAAGTCTTTCAATATCAAAACCTTAAGGTTCATAAACAATGAGTGTAGACATTGAGTGTAGACATTGAGTTAGTAAAAGCATTACCGATATTTGCGACGGCTGAAGATGCGCTTATCAGCGACATAGCTTCCAATGCCGTGCTCCAGACCATTCCCAAAGGGGAGCAAGTCGCCTACGAAGGCATGTGCAGTGACTGGTTTTTTATTGTTTTATCGGGCGATATTCGCGTGTATAAAATGGGTGAATCCAGGAAAGAAATCACACTGTTCAATGTCGCCCGCCATGAAAGCTGCATTCTGACTGTTTTTTCTATTTTAGGTGATCACCAATACCCCGCATTTGCCTCTACACAAAGCGAATTACAAGCGCTGATGATTCCTGCTGCCTCATTTAAACATTGGGTCGATAAATCAGGCTCACTTAGAGAGCATGTTTTTAAATCTCTATCAGGGCGTCTAACGGATATATTAACGACCTTCGACCAAGTCATGTTCCAGCGAATGGATAAACGCATTGCTCAGTTTATTTTGAATAAATGCCCAAATGAAGATGATATATTGCATATGACTCACGAACAAATCAGTCATGAGTTAGGCACTAATCGCGTGGTTGTTAGTCGAATTCTTGAAGCCTTTGAAGCAGAAGAGGCTGTGACGCTCGGCCGGGGTCACATTACTGTCGTGGATAAAGCCAAGCTCGTTGAAAAATAAACGTCCCGTTATGTAACCAATGATACAGACAGTCTCAGATTAAATGGTTATCCTACGCTGGCTTAATAAAATATTGGAGAGAAATTATGAATGCAAATGTTGGTGGAATTGATAAAACATTGAGAATTATTGTAGGCCTTACTGTGATTTTAGGAGGCATACTTACTGATCATTACTTAATTGCCGTTATTGGCATTGTGCCTGTAGCAACAGCCCTTATTAACTGGTGCCCAGCTTACGTACCTTTTGGCATTAATTCTGCAAAGTAGCTAACCAAAGGCAGTTTTACAAAAATATAAAAAAGCCCTGCAAATGCAGGGCTTTTTTTGTAGCACGAAAAAAATTATACCTTGGCTATTTTTCGATACACCAACATACCAGCCAGCATAGACACTACAACGATTAAGGGCTCTTCTGGATTAAACCCAATACTGGCGACTGCAGGGCCAGGACAGTAACCAATCAAACCCCAACCAATACCAAATAATATTGAACCAAATAACAGCTTACTGTCTATTTTCAACAACGTGGGCAAATGAAAGTCATCATCAAAAAGTGGCTTGCCTTGAGCAAAAATAAACCGGTACGCGAGTGTTGTCGTTATCACCCCGCCGCCCAACACAAACATTAAACTTGGGTCCCAATTGCCGGTCACATCCAAAAAGTTAATCACTTTGTTAGGATCTACCATGCCTGATAAGGCCAAGCCCACACCAAAAATAATGCCTGCCATTAAAGCACTGATGACCGTCTTCATGCTGATGCTCCTGCCAATAAATTAACAACATATACCGTGACGATACCGCTGATTAAAAAGGCCATTGTCGCCGTTATAGAACGTAACGAGAAACGAGACATCCCACAAATGCCGTGCCCACTGGTACAGCCACCACCCATCGCTGTACCCACACCTACAATAAGCCCTCCAGCAACTAACAAGGCCGTTGTGATATGTTCACGTGGCGCGATACTGATTGGAAAAAAGTACGCATACGCGAAGGCTCCGCCAACAAGCCCAGCCACAAAAGCTATTCGCCAAGCTTTTTCACTAACGGTAGGGTTGTTAAATATGCCACTAACAATGCCACTAATGCCTGCGATGCGGCCATTAAGGAACATCAAGATGCTAGCGCTAATACCAATTAAAATACCGCCCGCTAAGGACGTGTAGGGTGTGAAATTTTCCATTACCGTTTTCCTATTTTTATTAAATACATATACATATTACCAAACTATATAAGTTTTACGTTATGAATGTTTTCAATATTCGCTGTAAAATAACACGTATGGATGATAAAACAGACAAATGGCACGCTCTGCATGCTGAAACAGCCGCCATTGAGTGGAAAGATTTAGAACGCTTTTTCGCCCGAGGCAACTTATTACGCGTTGCCAGTGATTTAGATCTTGTGGATGCAGCGCTTGAAGTCGCTAATGACAATAAACCTGTGGTTGAAAAGTGGCTGGTAGAAAACCGACTCGCAGGTGTTTCTAACGATGAAGCTAGCCAGTGGGCAAAAGGCGATAGTCACCTTTGGTCGGTGATTGTGTTACCTTGGATTTTGGTTCAGCAAAGGACGTAAATAGTTTGTAATTTAATGGAGGTTATTCGGTTCTAAGTCATTATGGAATTTTGGAATCAAATCACTCGTTACGGCCTGTTTCACCAAGCCGGCAAAGAGGCTAAACGTTATCGTGGCGACGTACTGGTCGTGTTTGTGCACGGTATATTTGGCAACCCTGAAGATACGTGGAGCGAAACTCCACAATGGCTATCCGAGCGGCTTGGCTCTAATGTCAATATTCTAAGTTTTTCTTATGCAGCCGGTTTGTGGCAAAAAGCTAGCATTCCCCAAGCGTCGAGTGATCTTAAAACCTGTTTAGATACAGCCTACTCAAACTACAATTTTGTAATTTTTATCACCCACAGTACCGGTGGTCTGGTCGTTAAACACCTACTCAATGAGTCATATCGCGAGATACAGCAGCAAATCGACAACAACACATTCTCTTACGAAAAAAGCCCGTCCATTTGGCTTAAAACTCGCCGTGTGGTTAACATTGCCGTGCCCCACTTTGGTGGTGATCCATCACTCACTAAAATTGGTCAGTCCACGTACAACTACGTTTATTGGCTGGCAAAACCCTTTTTAAAATTGATTCGTCTGCTGACTCAAGGCGCCGCCGATGTTGGTAAAAATACCATTATTGATGCTTTACGCCACGGCAACCCTTGGTTAACCGAGCTACATGAAGGCAGCGAACAAGCCATCGCTGATTCGCGACAGCGCTTATTGCCTCACCCTACATCATTCGATATTTTAGCAGGCTCCGATATTGCCGTTCCTACCCTTTCCACAACCGGCAAACAGCTAACTTTTCGTGGTAATCACGACACCGTTAAAATTCCCGATCACAAAAGCGGCCCCATCATGGATATTCTTGTGTCTCAAGTGGCTGGCTTTTCAGGCGATAATTATTACTTGGTCACCCATGCTAGCGCCATTGCCCGTAAATTAGACTCGCTTAATCGGGAACTTGGCATCTTCAAGCTGATTGGTCAGCACGCCGATTCCAATGACAGCAAAGGCTCTCAACAAGCTGTTTTCGACAAGTTATACGCTCAGCTTAATAAAAATAACGGCAACTTTCCGCACCAACTTCTACTAACCGGTAGCGGCGGATCAGGTAAATCAACGGTTATGCGTGAACTGCTGAGTCAACTGTCATTTGATTACTTAATGGACCCTGGCCCACAACAGGTCATTCCATTTTCGATGCCATTACAGATGATGCCTGGCTCGGAAGTTAACGCAGAATTAGACTGGAATCGCCTTTGGGCTTGGCATGAAAACTGGGTGAACGAATTATTCCCAAGCTCTACTTTTCGGTCACAAAAAATTGTGCCCCTCTTCGATACGCAGGCTGTTTGCATTATGTTTGACGGCCTTGATGAATTTCTTGCGCTACATAATGACGTCAGCAGCGCACATATATTGAATATCTTTAAGCAAGCTACAAAACGTTACCGGCATAATCCAAAATTTTCCATCTTAACGGTTTGCCGTAGCAGCCTGCCGGGCGTTGAGCACTTCGCCGATTCACAAAATACCTATGACGTGGCACGGCTTAGCATGGATGATGCCAGAATGGCCTTTCCTATTTGTGGCACGTGGCTAGATTACGTGGAAGATAAAAATTTGCTGGACGTGGTCTTAACGCCCCTTATTTTATCGTCGCTAGACGACATGCCCGGCATTAACGGCCAAGCGCTAAACGCAACGCATATCATCGGCCAATCGATAGACTCTATTTTACGAAAAAGCAGTTTGGAAGGCTCGAGACTACCCGACGGCACCCCCATTCATCGTGAGCATTTATTGATTGCCTTAATGTTAGTCGCCTGGGTTTTCTTTCGAAAAGCACTCGGCGAAATCAGCTTAAAACAACTCAATATCGAAGTTCAGTCCATTGCCAACGAGTGGTCCGCATTCCTACAAAATAACGACCTTCAAGACGAGAACGAGCAGTTAAAAGCGAGCTTATCTTTACTCAACAGCGAATACTTTATAACTGGGTTGGTTCAACGCACCTTATTCATTACTACAGGCAAAAATAAAATCCGTTTTTCTAACCGACAATGGCACGACTACCTCATTGCCTTGTATTTCAAGCAATGCCTAACACTCGGCCATGTTGATGACTTTGGCGACACGGCGTTTAACCCCGTCATTTATCGTATGGCAGGCGAGTTAATGCACGATGAAGTCATTACCGAACGGATGGCTCAACGCGCTATATCGCGTTGGCAAGAAACCGGAAACTCCTCCATCGTTGGTGACATATTAGCGTTTATTTCATGGACCACCGTCGCTATTGAACCTTCTGCCGTGCGCCTATTCTTATCTGAAGCGGGCAATTACAAAGAAATAACGCGCATTGTTTTGCTGGCTGGCTTTGGTTACCGAGGGCTTGAAAATGCTGATGGCGACCGTTCTTCAAAAGATATCCGCCAAGCTTTATTACCCATGCTGAGAGTGATGGCCGATTGCAACATGTGCCCGATTGGTGACCGAGTCGCTTCAAGTTTAGCCTGGTGTTATTTAAGCGCCTACACGGAAAAGTTTAATTTAGAAAAAATCACCCTTCCTTGGCCCGAGCTGCGCTTCAATAATGACGGCCAAAAAATAGCCCTAAGCTCCGTGTGTAAAGAGGTAAACGGCCAGTATCAACTAAACAAATACAATAAATCTCTGCAAATCGCCTTTTTATCTGCCGTTAAGCAAGCTCAGAACAACCCCAGCCTACTGATTCGATCCATGCATTATTTATACTTTTTAGTCATCGCTAAGAAATTTGGCGCGCATGTTATCGAGTTAAATGACGGTTTAGACGAGTTGTTAAGTAACGACTCCAAATTTACCCTATTGATAAACAGCGAAAACACCCCACCCGAACTCAAATTACTGTTTGAGCATTTACAAGCCTTAGGGCAAGAGAGTTAGCATCAGGCTGAGCGCTTGCTCCACGCTTTTTCTAAGCGTTTCTCCGATACTGGCTGCTTTGTTTTTATCTGCTGCGCAAACAGCGAGATTCTAAATTCCTCTACCGCCCAACGAAAGCTATCCAGCTCAGGGTTTTCAGCAGACGCTTTAAGTTCACGCCACAACTGCGACTCAAAACGCTGCACTTGCATTGCCTTCTCTGTGTCTTTGCTTAGCTGAGCATTGGCTTTTTCCAAACGGTGGTGAATCGCTTTTAGAAAGCGTAAGTAATCTCGTAGCTTATCCGCTGGCACATGACGCACAAAACCCTGATAAAACAAGCAGCTCAAATGCATCGATTCATCCTTATGCAAGGCTTGCCCTGCCCATGCGGTTAATGATTGTTTAACTTGCTGATACAAGGTCAACACTTTTACCAGCATCTCAGACATTTCGTACCCTGTGGCATACACCGAGACATCTTGCTGCTGAATAGCCGCTTCAAATTCTGCTTCGGTACGAATGTTTTGATTTAAAAATAACGATGTCATCAACTGGTGCGCTAAGTCATCAAAAATATCTTCACCTACGCTCAACTCGCAATGTGGGTGCGGCTTTAGTTGTTGATAACTAAACGCCTGAGCGGTGGTAATCGCCGACTTTTTACTGAGTTGTTTCA